>Ga0209652_1000182_pt1 | contig 52551 bp, 44 predicted proteins | sample SaaInl74LU_5_DNA_FD_184641 | JGI IMG/M metagenome (GOLD analysis project Ga0209652, IMG submission 184641) | Marine microbial communities from expanding oxygen minimum zones in the Saanich Inlet - ESP_74LU_5_DNA (SPAdes) (version 2) | ecosystem: Environmental > Aquatic > Marine > Intertidal zone...
GCCTTCGATAGCGCTAATTTCAATCCGCTTCAATACAATTTAAAGGCTGCTGAGGGAGCTCATCAATACTATAGTTTACCAAATGGAGAAGTGCTGATCATCTTCTCAGAAGAGCGTTTAAATGTGTTGTTCGCTCGTTACCAAAAACTGAAAGGGAAGAATTAAGATGAAGAAGATACTAAGCCTCGCATTCGCGCTTATCGTGTTGAGCGTTCAAGCACAAGAAATTTCAATCTCAGACGCCAGCCAAAGTCCTTATACCGGTTGTGGCGGAGCATTGCTGGATACAGGTCTGAACCCAGGTCCCTACGGCAACAATGAGAATTTCACCTTTACTGTTTGCCCAGAAGCACCTGAAACCATCACGTCGCTCTATTCTCCTTTCTTTGATCTCGGAGCAGGAGACGAAATCGTGATTTATGATGGAGATAATACTGGTGCGCCGGTATTGGGAACATATACAGGTATCGACTTGCAGAATCAAAGTGTTGTTGCTAGTGAAACAAATACCTCAGGTTGTTTAACAGTACAATTCACCTCTGATGCAGCTGAGACGGGAAACTTTGCTTTTGTGTTCGATTGCGGACCGCCTTGTGAGCGTCCGTTCTCTGTGATTACTACAGACCAAGAAGTGCCTCACAGAATTTGTCCGGGTGATGAAGTTGATTTTTCTGCAGCCGAAACCATTGTTGCTGATGGAGCTACTATCGCAACTTATGAGTGGAATTTCGACGACGGTTCAGGTTTCATCGATGGTGGAGAAACCATCTCTCACGTTTTTGAAGAAACAGGAATCTACCTTGTTCAAGTGAACATTACCGACGATAACGATTGTGGAAATGCCAATCGTGCCGACTTCAGAGTTGAAGTGAGTAACGAGCCCATATTCCTTGCAGATCAAAGTAACTTGTCGCTATGTATTGGAGAAACAGTAGAACTCACCAACGGCGCCATCCCTCAAACCTATGTTGATGCACCGGGAGCAAATCTTGGTGGAGACCTCTTCATTCCAGATGATCAAACAACTTGTTTTTCTAGTGAGATCATCTTTGGAGCATTTGAAGCAGGAGCGGTGGTTGACGAGGTTTCGGATATCGAAAACTTTTACATCAATTTCGAACACTCTTACATGGGCGATTTGGTGATTACTTTCATCTGTCCTGATGGTTCAGCCATGGCCGTACACCAACAAGGTGGTGGAGGTACTTATCTGGGTATTCCTGTAGATGATGAATCTGACACTCCAGGAGTAGGTTTCGATTATTTCTGGGCACCTGATGCTACAAATGGAACATGGTCTGAAGAGTCTGGAGGAACACTTCCAGCGGGTACTTACTCATCAACCCAGCCCTTCGAAAACCTTATTGGATGTCCGTTAAATGGTATTTGGACCATCGAAATTTGCGATCTTTTTGGAATCGATAATGGATTTATCTTCGACTGGACGGTAAACATCAGCCCAGAAAATTATCCAGAGGCGGCATCATTCACACCAAGCTTTGGTGCAGGTTGCGATAGTACTTTTTGGGCGTCTGGTCCCTTTATTACTGATACTTCAGAGGATTGCAATACCATCTCTGTGTTCACTGAAGAAACTGGGGTGTTCGAATACACCTATGAAGCAACAAACAACTTCGGTTGCACTTACGTGAATACGATTAACCTCGAAGTACTTGAACCATTTGATCCAGGTTTAGGAGCGAGCACCATTCAATGCGAGTCGGCAACGAACGTTCAATTGTTCAACATCCTTAACGGAGATCCGGATTCAGGTGGTATCTGGACCAACCCTTCTGATGGTGTTGTACCAAACGGCTTGTTCAGCGGCTCCATGGAAGAAGGTGATTATACGTATACGGTAAGCGGACCAGGAAGTTGTCCGGAAAGCTCTGCTAGTGTTATGGTGGAAGTTGCAGAACTTGGTAACCCAGGGCAGAACGGCACCATCTATCTTTGTGAAGAGTCTGATTCAGCCAACTTGTTTGAGCTTCTTGATGGAGCCGACGCCGGTGGTACGTGGTCTGGACCAGGTGGTGCAGCTTTTGACGGAGTATTTGATCCGGGTACGGATGATGAAGGAACTTATTCTTACACGGTTCCTTCCGAAAATCCTTGTCCCGCAGTGAGTGCTGATGTGCTCACCATTATCGTTCCGTCGCCAATACCAAACATAGATCCTGTTTACTTCTACTGCGGAACCCCTCTCGTTCTAGATGCTCAAATTACCAATGAAGTACCAGGTGTGGGTTATACCTATTCTTGGGAAAACGGCGCGGCTGAAGGAACAACTTACACGCTCAACAATGTAACAGAAGCCACTGAAATCATCGTAAGTGCTTTTTTAGATGATTTCCCTGAATGCAGCAATACGGTTTCAACTTTTGTTCAAGTTCCCCAAGCTCCAGATCCAGGAAACCCTGCGGTAGTTTGTCTTGGTGAACCTTTGGTAGCGGCACTTCAAAACGAAGTGTGGGACTATACGTATAACTGGACATACACGAATTTAGAAGAACCACCACAGACGAGTTTTATTTCTGAAGGACAAGGCATCGAAGCCGATTCATTGGGCTTTTATACTTTGACAATTCAAGAAAACATCTGTGGGTATGAAGCAACTCAAGAGTACTCTACGGAAGTGTGTGAAATCATTATTCCAAATGTTTTCACTCCTTTTGACCAAGATGGTTTGAACGACGCTTTTGTTATTGTTGGCGTAGACGCTTTCCCAGGAAGTGAGTTAATCGTTTACAATAGATGGGGTGGAATTGTTTTTGAAAGTGATAATTACGGATCTGGATCTTATTGGAGACCAAGAGAAGACGAAGCATCTGACGGAACTTATTATTACACCTTGACCATTAAAAAGCCGGGAGGGGGAACAAGTGAGTTCTCAGGAACGGTAACCATTTTAAGTAGGCCATAAGCCAGCATGTGTTAATGATTTCAAAGCCCCGCCTTCAAGCGGGGTTTTTTGTGCTTGAAGCTTTCGGTATCTTTGCACGATGCAATACAAGGATGCAATAGAAGAACTCGGGAAGCTCGCAGAAGCCCTCGTAGTGGAGAGGGAAGACGAGCTGAAGATGTTTCAGTCGATTCAAGAAGAACGTTCGATCAAAGAGCGCTGTGCTGAAGGCGTGAGTATTCACCCCTTGAAAGTCATCAACACTGGAATCAGCTTTGGGAGTTATCCCTTTCTTTTGTTGGGACGAAATAAGGGCGATGATCGGCCTACTCAAATTCAAACGGGGTCGAGTGTTTCCTTATTTAGAACGAGCGAAACGGAAACGGAACGCTATAAAGGTAGGGTGCTTTTTGCCGATGATCAACAGGTAAAGGTCTTGCTCTTCAAAGACGATTTGCCTGATGGCGTGCGCGAAGGAAGGTGGGGAATTGACTTGATGTTTGATGACCGCACCTTCGACGAGATGGCCAAAGCCCTGAGCGAACTCATCAACACAGAAGACAAAGCACTCATCAATCTGCGAGACGTGCTTTTGGGTTACAGAACACCAGAAATAAAGCAAGTCAATCCAATTGAACTTCCCACTCTCAATGAAGATCAAAACAAAGCACTAAACCTCTGTTTATCGGCGAACGAATTGGGCGTAGTTCATGGTCCGCCAGGAACGGGGAAAACCACCACCTTGGTGGCCATCATTAAACAACTCAAAAAAGAACTGCCCCAATTGCTGGTTACGGCTCCAAGTAATACTGCGGTTGATGTATTAACTACGCGCCTACTTCAAGAAGGCTTAAAAGTGGTGAGAATTGGTAATGCAGCAAAAATTGAAGAGAGCAATCTCGACGCAACGCTCGACCAACTCATACGTCAACACCGGGATTTTAAGATGATTCGCGATTTTCATAAACGGGCAGACGAAATGCGTTCAATGGCTACCAAGTACAAACGAAATTTTGGTCATGCAGAACGCGAACAACGGAAAGCCCTGTTTAACGAGTCGAAAAACCTCAGAAAGGCGGCAAAAGATCAAGAGCAGGCCATAATATCGGGCATTTTAGATCAAGCGGATGTGATTACTTGCACCTTTATTGGCAGTGCGGATTGGCATTTAAAAGAGCGTCGTTTTCCTTGTGTTTTGATTGATGAAGCCGGACAAGGCCTAGAACCTGGAGCATGGGTGCCTATTTTGAAGTCTGATAAGGTGATTTTGGCTGGAGACCCTCAACAGCTGCCGCCAACAGTGAAGAGTGAACGCGCAGATAAAATGGGCCTCAGTGTAACGCTCATTGAAAAGGCCTTGGAGCGACAAAAGGAAGCGGCTGTATTGTTGCGCACCCAGTACCGCATGAATGAAGTGATTATGGGCTTCTCGAGCGAGCAATTTTATGAGGGGAAGCTCATCGCTCACGACAGTGTTAAGCATCACCTCATTCATCCCAATCAAAACCCCTTCGAGTTTATTGATACGGCGGGTTGCGGGTACGAAGAAAGTAACGGAGACCACGCCACCAGTAAGTCAAACCCAGAAGAAGCAGCACTGCTCGTGAGGCACTTTCAAAGTTTGAAAGAAAGCCTGGACAAGGAGCATTTGGATCTTGGCGTTATTAGTCCGTATCGCGGACAAGTAAAGGTTTTGCGAGATCTACTCAAGGGTGAAAACTTGAGTATTCAATCTGTTGATGGTTTTCAAGGCCAGGAAAAAGACATTATTTATTTGTCTTTGGTGCGAAGTAATGAAAACGCACAGATTGGTTTTTTGAAAGACTATCGAAGAATGAACGTTGCCCTCACCCGCGCTCGGAAAAAGCTCGTAGTGATAGGAGACAGCGCTACGCTAGGCAATGATTCTTTTTTCGGAGCGTTTCTTGATTATGCTGAAAAAAACAATGCCTACCATTCTGCTTGGGAATGGATGTAGTATATTGCTTTAAATCAGTTGAAGGTATGAAAAAGTCACTTCTTCTTTTGGGTGTAGTCGCACTCTTGTTTTCTTCTTGTAAAAAGGAGGATGAAAATGAATCGCCCGTTTCAAGTGCGGAAAATGGACCGTATTTGGTTTTGAAATTTCATTTTGATGAAGACCAAGAACGCCTTGATAATTTTGGTAACCCTTCTGTGATTCCAGCAGGAAACGCAGCTCAAACACCTCAATTCAATAGCCTTAGTGCTCATTACGCAGAGTTGATTCCTAACGCCAACACCTGGTTGGGCGATGGAGAAGTGATTTATGAAGGTCCGGAAACCACCGCCGGAGGCGATCTCGCCATTGATTTTGATCAAGCTGTTTTGGCGGGTGAAGGAGAGGTGTTCCAACGCATTCCCTTATCGAGCATTTCTGCCGGAACTTACGAATACCTCAGGATGTCGCTTTCCTACCAAAACTACAACATCGCACTTCAGGCCAACGGCTTTGATTTGCAGGGCACTTTGGCCGGATTTATAGGGTACAACAATTATATCACTTCTTATACCATAGAAGGTGATGAAGTGGCGGTAAATGGAAATAAGTTACAAGGCTATTGGGGCTTTGAAACCGATTTTGGCATTGTAGAAGGCCAAGCTCCTGAAGGAGCAACAACTGTTGTGAATCCGCTTTGGGACACTTCGCCAATACCCGCCGGGAGCTGTTTGGTCACCGGACTGTTTCCGGAAGCATTGCAAATCACCGGTACTGAAACACAAGACATCGTTGTTCAGGTTTCTTTAAGTGTGAACAATAGTTTTGAGTGGATCGACGGGAATTCAGATGGAATTTATCAACCAGGAGAAAACGAGCAGGTAGTGGACATGGGAATCAGAGGGATGATTCCAATGGTGCAAGACTAGAAGCGAGCATCGTGTGTTTATTCCAGGATTTCTCCCGTTTCATCATCCACATTAAAAGGAACTCCTTCTTCACCCACGCTACTTCCAACAGAGTGGTAGCCTTTTGCGATGAGTTTGTTTCGTTCGCTGTTTTCTTCAGCTATAGGATATACCTCGATGATTTTGGTGTATGAAATGCTTGGGATAACGAAATTTGAAATCGTTCCCTTCATGAATTTCTCCACGCGCTCGTAAGCGTCTTTTACATCGTGAGCACTGATGAGGAAGTACTGGTTGGCTTGCTTCTCTTTCCCTGTTTCATCATCAAAACTAATAAAGGCAATTTTGATTTTGAACCACAAATCACCTTCATCTGAACGAAGTACTTCTGCAAAGTTCGACTTTGTGATGTGAGTGATTTCGTACGCACCAACACCCATTTCTTGAATAATCTGAGTCATTCGGGCTTCTGCTTCGGTGTAGGTGTATGCATCCAATAGGAATTGATCGGTAACCTTTCCTTCTTTACCGCTTTCATCCAACTTTACATACCTTACTTTACAAGTGAACCAATTCTTCGTCATCATTCAAAATTTGAGATGTCAAAGTTACTTGAAGCATGAGGGAAATGAGCGATGTAAACCCTTATTCTTTTGAACATCTTTTCACCACTTAATACAGACAATCCAAGTCCTATCAATTAACTTCTGAAGTTTAGATTTTTGCTGTAGCAGGAGAGTTTCGCACAGCTCGAAGGGAATTGTCTTATGGATTTATGTGTGCGCTGTATTACACAATAGTTCGAGGCTGCTGCGTTTATTTGCCCTGAAAACAATTAATAACACGCAATGAAATCTGGATTTTTTGAAAAAGGGTCTTCTGATGAAATGACTGCATCAAACCACCTCGCTTTAGGTCGGATCTATAGTAGTATGCACCGATACGATTTAGCTTTTGAGCATTTTTCAGCAGCGCTTGATCTCGATTCTTCTCTTAGCGAAGCACTTTACTATCGAGGGATTTGTTATTGGAGAATGGGCGATTTCCAACTTGCTCTAACAGATTTTATGTTGGCAGCAGATTTGGGATGGAACCTCAAGGATGTGCGAAACTTCACCAGCTATGTTCGCTTCAAAATGGGCGATTACCTGGGGGCAATTGCAGATTTAGACCAACTCTTTGAAAGCTCTTCGATTTCGTTGCGTGAATTGCTTTTTACCAAAAAAGAATTAGATATTTTAAAGAATAACACCTCGAGGATACACTAAAGCATAAGTAAGTGTATTTGACATAATTAATAGTAAAAAATTTAAGATGTAATTCATTTTGTATTACTTTTAAACCGCATGACGTGGTCATGCGCATTAGTTTTTCAGTTTAAGCCAAAAGCCTCCACAACGGAGGCTTTTCGTTTTTAGTAGGTTTTTTTTAACTGAAAAGAGGCTTCCTTAATGCATGTAATTCTATAGCAATGAGTATTCTATGAACTGAGAAAAGTAATAAAAGGCAACAATGCTGATCGAGAAAGCAGCAGAGATAAGTGCGAGTGATTTAGGTCGTTTCTTCACCAAGATGTACACAAAAGCGATAAGGCTAAAGATCGAAAGGGCTTTTATTTCGGTTGGATTCATGCTGAGCGACCATAAAAAAGCGATGATGAATAGCGGTACGGAAAGAAAAATCCATGCTGGAGAATTCGGTTTTGTTTTCAAGCCGGTAATGGCCGTGAGCAATGTTCCAAGGAGTAAAAAAAGAATAAAGAGCATGTAGGCTCCGGGAGTGTAACTCTGAAAAAAAAATGTTGTGGCCGTTCGATTCAGCAGCGCCAAGGCCATAAAAAAGCAGGCCAGTTTTTCGGTCCATTTCCCCTGCTTTAAAAGCGCAAAGAGTGCAAAACAAATTCCTGCAATAGAAAAGAAATGGATCATATTTTGGGTGCTGAATGAATTTGCTCGTTTACATTTCCTCTACTGCAGGATAGTTAAGTTTGAGTTTTTCTAGGATTTTATAAGCCACATCTAAGGCACGGTATCCGTCTTCTATGCTTACCACAGGTATGGTGTTGTTTATAACCGCGTCGTGAAAGCTTTTCAATTCATCTTGAATGGCATTGTTGGCCTGAATTTCCGGTTTCTCGAACAAGATTTCCTTTTGGCCTTTACCTTCGCCAAGATCGATGGTAATGCTGAACGGATCTGCTTCGCCCTCGATGCTTCTCATTCTAACGATCTCTGTTTTCTTTTCAAGGTAGTCTACAGAGATGTAAGCATCTTTTTGAAAGAAGCGCGACTTTCTCATATTCTTGAGTGAAATTCTACTTGCCGTTAAGTTGGCTACACATCCATTGTCGAATTCTAAACGGGCATTGGCAATGTCTGGGGTTTCACTTAAAACAGCTACACCACTAGCACTTACTTTTTTGACATTGGCTTTTACCACGCTGAGAATCGCATCAATGTCATGAATCATCAAGTCTAAAACTACACTTACATCTGTTCCACGAGGATTGAACTCAGCCAAGCGGTGGCTCTCAATAAAGCGCGGTTGGTCGATGGCTGGAGAGGCAGCAGTGAATGCGGGGTTGAAACGCTCAACGTGTCCTACTTGAATCTTCACATTAGCTTCTTCGGCCAGTTTGATTAAGTTTTTGGCTTCGTCGAGGGTGTTGGTAACGGGTTTTTCAATAAATACATCTTTCCCTTTTCTAATCGCGTGCACCGCGCAAGCGTGATGCGATAGGGTAGGAGTAACAATATCGATCACGTCACATTGATCCATAAGTTCGTCCATATCCTCAAAATGCTTTACTCCGTATTGTTCGATTGCGGTTTGCGCAGAACTTGGGTTAGGATCGTAGAAACCAATTAGTTCATAGTCTTTCTCAAGCGCTAAAATGCATTTGATATGAATTCTCCCGAGGTGTCCTGCCCCCAATACGCCAATTTTCAACATGTGATCAAGTTTTAACCAAAAATACATCGCTTGCTTATCGACATTCAATGGTTCGTTTCTACTTTTCAACATTAGCAAGATGATTGAAGTTCTCAGCTACTTTTGTATTCATGAATGGCTTTACTGATACATACAAGCACAAGGGACTTCGTCGGAAACTAATTGCGAGTTTGCGCGAGATGGGAATTCACAATGAGGATGTGCTGGAAGCTATTTTTCAAACACCTAGACACTTCTTCTTGAGTTCGGCATTCTTGGAATTTGCCTATGACAATAAGGCTTTTCAAATTGGAGCAGGACAAACCATCTCCCAGCCTTACACGGTGGCGTTTCAAACCCAACTGCTCGAGCCAGTGAAAGGAGAAAAGGTGCTGGAAATTGGAACAGGAAGTGGTTTTCAAACGAGTGTTTTGTGTCAGCTCGGTTTAAAGGTATTTAGCATTGAACGCCAACGCTTGCTCTATGATAAAACAACACCGCTATTGAAAGCACTCGGACACCGTCCACAACTTTTTTATGGCGATGGCTATAAGGGCAAGAAAGCATACGCTCCTTTTGATAAAATCTTGGTAACCTGCGGCGCTCCTTATGCCCCGGAAGAATTGTTGGCCCAACTAAAAATTGGAGGAAAAATCATTATCCCAATTGGTGAAGGAGACGGTCAAATCATGACGGAAATCGTGCGAACTTCGGAGAATACATTCGGAAAAAAAGAACACGGTCCCTGCGCTTTTGTACCGATGCTCCAAAATAGAGCGAGAAAGGCTCAGTGAAAAACGAGCTGAATTTACTTGTAATTAGATCAATCCTTCGATCGGACCAATTCCTTCACGAACCAGTTCGGGTTCTCCTGAAGTACAATCGAAAATGGTTGAGGCATGAATGTTTCCCATTCCGCTATTGATCACCAAATCAACGATCTTTTCGTATTTCTCGTGAATGAGTTCTGGGTCTGTGATGTACTCGAGAATTTCATCGTCTGCGTGCACGGATGTAGCAATAATCGGTTCACCCAAAACTTCAACAATGCGCTGCGCAATGAGGTGGTCGGGCACACGAATACCAATGGTCTTTTTCTTCGACTTAAAGATCTTCGGAACAAGATTGCTCGCGTTTAGAATGAAGGTGTATGGACCAGGTAAAGCTCTTTTCATGAGCTTGTAAATGTTAGTGTCTACCTGTTTAGCGTATCGAGACAATTGACTCAGGTCTTCACAAACAATCGAAAAGTTGGCTTTTTCTGGCTTGATTCCTTTGATTTGAGCCACACGTTCTATGGCTTTATTATGACTAAGCGCACAACCAAGGCTATAAACAGCGTCTGTAGGGTAGATGATGACACCTCCTTTTTTCAAAACCTCAACAACTTGTTGGATTTTTCTTTCGTCTGGGTTTTCTTGATGAATGTCGATTAACATAGTTCGAAGATACAACCTATTCCAAGATTATGACCCACCAAGAGCCTTGAGATTTATTGAAGAATCGCTCAGAAGACAAGAGCTTTTGCATCACCCAGAAGAAAAAAAGAACTTTTTTGTAACCAAAGAAGAACAGCTGGCGTAAATGCACTTGTAACTTGTAGGTTACTAAACAATCACTCAATAAAAAGCATTTAGCCGGTCTAGTCAACCGGCTTTCTTTTTGCCCAAAAATTTGGGAATAAAAAAACGCTAGACCTATCGTGCCTAGCGTTTTTCAAAGGTTTTATTTCAAAAGCTTACTTGTTCGCTGCTGCTGATTTTGCATGATCTGCAAGGAATTGAGCCAAACCACTATCTGTAAGTGGGTGTTTCAATAAACCTGTAATTGCGCTTAAAGGTCCGGTCATTACATCAGCACCAATTTCAGCACATTCAATAACGTGCATGGTGTGACGCACAGAAGCAGCAAGAATCTCCGTTTCGAAAGCGTAGTTGTCATAAATCAAACGAATTTGTTCGATCAACTGGAGTCCGTTCGTTGAAATATCATCCAAACGACCGATAAAAGGAGATACGTAAGTAGCACCCGCTTTGGCAGCTAGAAGCGCTTGTCCGGCTGAGAATACCAAGGTGCAGTTGGTTTTAATTCCTTTGTCTGAGAAGTACTTCAAGGCTTTGATTCCGTCTTTAATCATTGGGATTTTTACAACGATGTTCTCATGTAAATCAGCCAATTTCATTCCTTCAGCAATCATTCCTTCGTAATCTGTAGCGATAACTTCAGCGCTCACATCACCGTCAACGATTTCGCAAATCGCCTTGTAGTGGTTAATGACGTTTTGTTCTCCCGTAATGCCTTCTTTGGCCATGAGAGATGGGTTAGTGGTAACACCATCGAGAATCCCAAGGTCCTGTGCTTCACGGATTTGGTCGAGGTTTGCTGTGTCGATGAAAAATTTCATAGTCGGAATTTATTTTTTGCAAAAGTACACTTACTCTCTCTTATTGACAAGCTTTAAAACGAAGAAGCGATTCAAACTTAAAACACCCTAAAGTGCAGCTTGAACCGCTTTTTCAAAATACGAATTGGCCTTTTATGCTTTCGGCGGATGATTTGAACTGCCAATCTTCTCTGCCTCGCCCAAACGTCGAGATGTTTCGAAAGAGGTAATCATGTCTGAAAGCAAGGAGTTTGCAGAGCTCGGACTATTCGGCATCAAAATCAAGTTTGAATTTGAATTCTCACCTACGGCCTGAAGGGTATCATAATGCTGGGTAACAATGATGAGTGAAGAGGCTTCAATACTTCCAATTCCAACTTTGTTCAACATTTCAACCGACTCCTCGAGTCCGCGTGCAATTTCTCTACGCTGATCTGCAATACCCACACCCTGAAGTTTCTTGCTCTGAGCTTCTGCCTCAGCTTTAGCTACAATTTTGATTTTCTCAGCTTCTGCTTCATACTCTGCAGCTTTTTTGATTCGCTCTGAAGCGTTGATGCGGTTCATGGCTTTTTTTACTTCCTCATCTGGGTTGATGTCGGTAACCAAAGCGCGAATGATTTCATATCCATAATCCATCATTGCCTGGCTCAACTCTCTTGTTGTTGCATCTGCAATTTCATCCTTGTTTTCAAAAACATCATCCAAACGCAGTTTAGGAACCTCCGCACGGATGGTATCAAAAACATAAGAACGAATCTGATCTCTCGGATGAGAGAGTCGGTAAAAAGCGTCGTAAACCGACTCTTTAATAACTTGGTATTGAACAGATACTCGGATTTCAACAAATACGTTGTCTTTCGTTTTGGTTTCCACCATCACATCCAACTCTTCGATACGAAGACTCAAACGCCCGGCTTTTTTATCGATGAAAGGAATTTTCATTTGTAGTCCGGCTTTTCGAATCGATTGAAATTTTCCGAAACGCTCAATGATAACGGCGGTCTGTTGTTTCACAGAAAAGAAAGAAAGCAAGACGAGCACTACCGCAAAGAATAGAATAATAGGTAAGGCCATGTTTTTAGTTACTTGTGTTTTTTGATGCGCACTATTGCAGAGAGGAAGTTACGAAATGAAGTACAAGATTGATCGCCTAAATGAAGAAAGGGTAAATTTCGTGGTGAACGGCTATTGCCTCAAGATAGGCTGTGTTGGTGATCCTGAAAAGCTACGAATACAAAAGAAAGTCAATCATCCACAAAGTTGTTGAGCGCGCTATTCTAAAGGGGTTTAATTTGCGCTGAAAAAGGAGCAGATGTCAACAAAATCGTTTCGCAATTACGGCTGGAATTATACAGCCAAAGGGCTTTATCACATTACTTTGATTACTTCTAAGCGAGTTGCTTTTTTCGGCTTAATTCAAGACGACAAGCTTTTGTTGAATGCTTTAGGAATGATGGCCAAAAGTGCCATTGAAGAGTTGAATATCAAGAACACAGAGGTAGCGGTGCTCGATTATGCTGTGCTCCCGGAGCACATTCATTTGGTCTTACAATTGAAAGGAGCCAAGTACACTCCAGACTTAGCACAAAATCAATTTGGTATTGAAAGTGCAAGTTTAGGAGCTTGTGTTCGGGGTTTAAAGAACTTAATCGAAAGACAAGCTCGGTCTTTGAATTCGAATTTCAAATGGGCGGCACGGCATCATACAAGAACAATCATTGAAGAAGAAAGTGTGGATCAGATCAAATACAACATTCATCATCAACCCTACATTTACGTCAATGAGCTGTTTAAAAGCGGACGCAAAGGGCGAAGGCAATAATGAAGTGCTTAAGACTTGAAGGAGGTCTTTCCACGCAATCTTTTTGGTTTTGGCTTTCCAAGCATGAGGAGTAAGTGCAAACGCAATATTCCACCCATGCTCACGCAGCGATTAAACCTTCTGGTTTGGTGGTAGGCGTTGAGTTCAGTCTTTAGCCGTTTTACTTTTTCAGGACGAGAGATTTCATCTTTCGACATGCAGTCCAACAACAAGTTCAATCGTTTTTGAGCGAGTAAGTAGCGTTTTTTGATCAATACGCGCTCCTCGTACTGGTATTGGTTAACGGTAACTGGGGTTAAGATTTCCGTGCAAAACTCAACAACAGGAAGGTTTTCCTTAAAAAACTGAGGCAAGTACATTTGTCGTCTTCCCTCATAGGTTTGCTGGTCGAAGTCGATAGGTCGCACCCTGTATTGCTCTCGGTCGAAATCGGGAGTAACATCAATCACGTAGTTGTAGGATCGCATATCACCCAAAAGCAAAACAAAACAACGCTCATTAAATTTCACAAACTCTTTTGCCAGTCCCGCCTTATTGACCTGCTCGCTCATCATGTAACGATCGATGTAAATATCGCCCGGAATTCCGGCAATGTGTTCTTCTACTAGTGTACTTCCATCAACAATAAAGCTGATTCTATTCGGACTCAAAATGTATTCCAATTCTAGTCCGTACACCCTCGAAGCATCAGCTTTTTTGATGTAGAAATAATCGTGGTTATCGTTAAATTGGTTTTTGATTTTAATTCTGAAGGGCTTTGAATTCCCAAAGTGACAATAATCGATGCGGTCTACTCTGAGGTGGCCAATTACCTCTGTGTCCCCATCGGTTTTAAGCAATGCATAGATTTTGGTAAGACCTGTTTGAAGTTGCTCCATGTCGCTGTTTGGATAGATCACAGACTCCCACAAGGTGTCTTTTCCATCAGCATCATAAAGTGTCATGCCTTGCGACCATCTTGTAAGGTCTTCATAGGAGATAGGCAGTTTTACCTCGCGATCATAACGCTCAAGGTAAAGCTTCAGGCGCTCATTGATTTTGTAGATGGGTTTTTTCTTTGATATGATCATGGGCTTAGAATAAGCATTTTTTTGGCCATTTTGGAAGTAAAGCCAAGTTATTTGCGATTTCTATTCGAAGAAATCCGAAAGATGGAGTGGGACTTTTTTCGCTTGCTTTACAAGAATCACGACTTCAATCTTAAGGAAAAAGGAATAGCCAAAATCATTATCTTATCTTTGGGGTGTATGCTGAACACTTTCTGCAAATTTTCTGTTCTTTTTGTTCTTCTCTTGTGTTTTTCTTTCACAGGAAAAGGACAGTCGTCAAATGCAGTAGGCAACGCTTACCTCACCTCAGACAATTGCTTTGTGCTTACCGAGGCTAGTGAGTTTCAGTTGGGAGCGGTTTGGTTTAATGAACAACTCGATTTGTCTGAAGCTTTTGAAATGGAACTGTTGGTAAATTTCGGTTCTTCTGATTTTAATGGTGCTGATGGTATGGTGTTTATCATGCAACAAGTTGGATTGAATGCACTTGGTGATGCCGGCGGAGGCATGGGCTTCGGTGGCTTTCAACCCTCTTTTGGTGTCGAAATGGATACCTACCAAAATCAAGACCTTGGAGATCCTTTTCAAGACCACGTAGCCTTGCTCGTTGATGGAAATGTAAATCACTTTACTCCTGGTAATTTGCTCGGACCAGTTTCTATCGACCCCAACGGTTTGAATGTTGAAGATGGACAAGACCATGTTTTTAAATTGGTTTGGGATCCTATTTTAGATGTTGTTCAGGTGTTTTTCGACTGTGAACTTAGACTTGAGCTTAATTTGGATTTGGTTGATGATGTATTTAACGGAAATCCACTTGTTTTCTGGGGTTTTAGCGGTGCAACAGGAGGCTTAACCAACGTGCAATCGGTGTGCATCAGTAACTATGCATTAGGTTTACCAGAGGATGTAGTGGTGTGTGCCGGAGAAAGCGTTGAAATTGGAGTTGTTGGTTCTGAGAATGGAAGTTACCAATGGGAACCAACTACCTTTCTCGACTCGCCAAATGAAAGTGTAACGAATTGTACTCCCGATTCAGATATTGATTACACGGTAACCTATACCGACCTCTGTGGTACGCAAACAGTGGAAGAAGTTAGCGTTAGTGTAATCCAGTTTTTCCCTGAACTACAAGACGAAGTGTCCTTTTGTGAGGGTGATGAAGCAACGGTGAGCGCTACTGGCGACCCTGCTTGGAATTATGTTTGGTCAAACGATGCCTTGGGACAAGAAGTGCTTTTAAACGAAGCCGGAGTCTATACTGTTGAAGTAAGTAGTGAGGCCTGTTCTAGCACACTGGAAATAGAAGCCATCACCTTTGAATTGCCCACGATTGATTGGACCGAAACATTAGAAGCCTGCGATGGAGAAGTAAATGTGTTCGAAACTAGTGGAGCAGGATTAAGCTATGAATGGCACGATTCATCCACTGCTGCGAGCTATCAAACAGCGACAGAAGAGAATGTAAGTGTGACCATAACAGATCTGAATGGCTGTCAGAAATTTTACGAAGGATCTTCCATCATTCATCCCAACCCACAAGCCAACTTGCCAGAAATCGTTGAGCTGTGTGAAGGTGAAGAGGTGGTATTGAGTCCGCAAGAAGGCACGGTAACAGCATGGAGTACGGGCAGCACTGATCAAACCTTAACGGTATCTGAAGACGCTGTAATAAGTGTTGAAGTGATTTCAGCTAACAATTGTTTGGGTACTGATGAAACTGCTGTAGTTGTAAACCCATTACCGCAATGGAATCCGGCGAGCGATTGGTTGCTCTGTGAAGGACAAGAAGTGGCTCTTGCTTATCCTAGCAACTTTGTTTTGAATACAACGCTAAGTTCTGACGCAGACTCCATCTATCTTTCGGAAAGCGGTTCATTCAATGCAACATTGAGCAATTCAACTACAGCTTGTAATGATACGTTCACCTTTTTTGTTGACGTACTAGGCCTTCCGAAGGTCACCCTTCCAAATCGCTTGAACCTTTGTGAAGGAAATGTAATCGAGATTCAGCCCGATATTGAAAATGTGGCTTTCGCTTTTTGGGAAGACGGATTAGAAGGTACTTTTAGAACAATTTTAGAAGAAGGCTACTATGTCTTAAATGTTGAAAATGAATGCGGTACGGCAAGTGATGATGTCGAGGTGATTGAAATCATCTGTGATTGTCCAATCTACATTCCCAACGCCATCACCCCAAATAACGATGGTGTTAATGACGTGTTCATCCATCAACTCGATTGCGATCACATCAATTACGAGTTCAGAATTTATAACCGCTGGGGACAAGTTGTTTTTTCAGCAGACCAGCCGGGTATTGCTTGGGATGGGAGCTTGAATTCAGGAGAGTATTATTCTCAGAATGAAGTTTACACCTGGCACCTAGAAGTGGAACTCATCTTACCAGTTGGTGCTAGAATTGTGCAAAGAACAGGAAGCGTTACTGTGCTGAGATAAGCACCCCTACCATTCATCATTTCTTTTCATCGTTTGTCAGAAAACCCTACTCAAACCCATTTTTTCGTTTTACATTAACTTGGTTAAGCTTTAGGGCAGAACTAGTGAGTAATCAATGTTGCTTATTGGTTTTATGGACTGAAACTAAAAAATGAACAAACGAAAAACAAACAATAAATAATGAAGTTTTTACTGAAAATATTAGCCAACCTATTAGCCGTACTTTTAGGAGCATGGATGCTTCCAGGAATTCATGTGGAGAGCAACATGAAGGCATTGGTGGTGGCCATCGTATTGGCGCTATTAAACACCTTTTTACGACCAATTTTAATCTTCCTCACCATACCTGCAACCATTGTAACACTGGGCTTATTTCTCCTAGTAATCAATGCTTCGATCATCATGCTTACTGATTATTTTATTGATGGTTTCCTAGTAGATAATTTTTGGTGGGCACTACTTTTTAGTTTTATCTTGGCGATAGTCAATGCTTTAGTGACCACGACAGAGCAGTCTCGTAATTAACAAGCAAACAAAGAACAATCTTAAGAATATGAGTATTTGGAATAAACTCAAAGGCGAATTAATCGACATCATCGAGTGGTTAGATCCCACGAATGACACCATGGTGTATCGCTTTGAACGCTTCAACAACGAAATCAAAAACGGAGCAAAACTAACGGTGAGAGAGTCGCAAATGGCGGTTTTCGTTGATCAAGGTCAAATTGCCGATGTGTTCACACCGGGGATGTACACCTTGAACACAGAGAACTTGCCCATCTTGGCCACCATCAAAGGTTGGAAATACGGCTTCGAGAGTCCGTTTAAGTCGGAAATCTATTTCATCAACACCAAGAATTTTACCGATCGTAGATGGGGCACGAAGAGTCCGATTATCTTGAACGATGATCGCTACGGTATGCTCGAAGTGCGTGCCTTCGGAACTTACGCCATGCGGGTTGCCGACGGTGGCAAATTCTTGAAAGAAATTGTGGGTACCGACGGGAATTTCACGGTAGATGAGGTTGATGAACAACTCAGAAGCATCACCGTTACCCGTTTCACTGACGCCATTGGAGAAAGTGCTATCCCTGTTGAACGCCTTGCCGGTAACGTGAATGAGCTTTCAGAATTTAGTCATGAAGCCTTAAAGCCTGAATTCGCGGAATACGGAATCGAACTCACCAAGTTTTTAGTGGAGAACGTTTCCATGCCGGAAGAAATCAAAAAGGAAATCTTTGAGTTAAGCCGATTAGACAGAATTGATTTAGACAAACTGACTAAAATGAAGGCAGCCAAAGCTATCGAGAAGGCAGCCGAAAATGAAGGTGCAGCAGGAGCATCCATGGGGATGGGAATGGGCATGTTTATGGGAACACAAATGGGGCAAAACCTCAACCAAAGTCAACAACAAGCCAATACACCAGCTCCAGCACCACCGCCAATTCCAGGAACAGCGCCGGTGTGGGTGGCGATAAATGGTCAGCAAAGCGGTCCTTTTGACCAAGCAGGTTTGAAGGCATTGATTGCGAACGGACAACTTTCTCAATCCACCTTGGTTTGGAAAGAAGGTTTATCTGCTTGGGTTGCGGCGAGTGGACTTGATGAAACGAAAAACTTATTTGCACCAACACCTCCACCACTTCCTAATAGCTAAGAAATGAACGAGGCTGAATTGGAAAAAACGGCTCAAGGTGGTTTCCATGTGAATTGTCATTCCTGCGGTGCAGAACTGAAGTTTAAACCAGGTACCGACCATCTTGAGTGCGGATATTGTGGAGCACAAAATGAAATCGAACAAAGCGAGGTGGAGATCGACGAAAAAGATCTCCACGCTTTTTTGGATGTGATTGATAGGCCTAGTGCTAAGATTGAAATTCTCGACTGTAAATCATGCGGTGCTGATAATCCTTTTGAAGATGTCAAAGTAGCCCAGAACTGCCTCTTCTGCGGAGCACACCTCTTGGTGAAAGATGCACAGAAGGTGGATCAATACCGGGCAGACGGACTCATACCATTTCAGCTGACAAAAAGAGATGTGGTGCTGCTTTGGGATAAGTGGGTGAAGACCTTGTGGTGGGCGCCTAATGATTTGAAGAAGATGAGTAATGGTACCGATGGGGTGAAAGGGATATACATTCCTTATTGGACCTTCGATGCTCGAACGGAAAGCACATATACCGGTCGAAGAGGACAATACCGCTATGTTAAAAGTGGCGATAAGAAAAAGCGCGTTACTGATTGGTATCCGGCTAGCGGACATGTAAGTGTTCTTTTCGATGACGTTCTGGTAGTGGCCAGTAATTCCCTTCCCAGCAAGCAGGAAAAACAACTCGAACCGTGGGACATGAAGCAAATTGTTCCTTTCCAGGAAGAATACCTCAAGGGATTTATTGTTGAAACTTACAGCGAAAAACTTGCCGATGCTTACCTCAAGGCCAAAGCAATAATGAAAGAGGTGATTCGGACTCATGTGCGAAGAGACATTGGCGGAGATACACAACAAATCACCAGTGTGCATACCGACTGGCAAGATCAAACCTTTAAACTTATCCTCTTGCCCATTTACATTAGCGCCTACCAGTTCAAAGGAAAAACCTATCGTTATTTGGTTAACGGACAAACAGGCGAAGTGCAAGGCGAACGTCCTTACTCCTTCTGGAAAATTGCTGGAGCAGTGCTTGTTGTTCTAATGATCATCGCCGTCATTTTCCTATTCACCAAGGAGTGAAAATCAGCGGCTTTATCAGCTCATAAAAATCAATTCTAAAAAAGAGGAAGGACATGTGAAGCCACAATTAGCAGTGTTTTGTATCTGGTTTTACATTCATTTTCAGTTGCTTATAGCTAATAGTGCCCCGAGGTGAAAAAAGTTAAGAAACGATAAAATACATGGAGGAATTTGGCGTTATACATCTGCAATGCTAGGGCTTCAAGTTAAAGCAATGAAAACCCTAACTTTGCATTCCCTTAAATGACCAAGGGCAACATGAAAACAACTTCTTATCTCGTATTCGCTCTCGCACTTTTGTTGCTGAACGCTTGTAATATCATCAACCCAGATGAATCTTTACCAGGTTACGTTCACATCGATGAATTTGAACTGGAATCTGCGCAGGGATTTGGTTCAGCCTCCGAAAACATTACTGAAATTTGGGCCTACTCTAACGATCAGCTCCTTGGGGTTTACGATTTGCCCGCCGACATTCCAGTAATTGATTTAGGAACAACTAACATGCTCTTCAGAGCAGGGATTCGAAATAACGGAATCTCAGCCACAAGAATCCAATACCCATTTTACACAGATTACCGCTTGGACGTGAATATCAACGCCTTCGAAACAGATACTGTTCGTCCGTATTTCACCTATAAAGACATTCCACCTCCAGCCTTTGCCGACGATTTTGATAGCGGAACTTTGTTCGTTGCAGAATCAAGCAGCCAGGCTGATTTTAACGTTACCAATGATCCTGAATTGGTGTTCGAAGGAAATGGTTCTGGAGTGGCTGTAATTGCGGAAGACCAACAGATTTTTCGTGCAAAGAGCTTCGACCAAAATATTGGTTTACCCGATTTTTCTCAGGTCTTTCTTGAGATGGACTACAAATGCAACAATACCTTTGCCGTTGGTTTGTATTCTTATTTGAGCAACGGCGATGAAACAAAACACCTCGCTTTGATCATCAATCCAACCAATAGAGATGGGGGAGAACCTCAATGGAATAAGATCTATGTTGAATTTAGTGAAATCATAGCTTCAACACCAAATGCTGTGCACTACGAGATGTACATCGAAAGCAATAAAGACGACAATGTGAGTGTGGCCCAGCTCTATTTTGATAACATCAAAATGCTCCATTTCTAAAAAGCATGATGAACCGAAGTTTACAAGTGCTTAAATACTTGATTGGCGATTGGCTAAGTGCTTCGGCTGCCTGGGTTTTGCTTTATATTTTCAGAAAGAAAATTCTTGAAACGAGCAAGTATGGCGGAGATCTACCCCTTCAGTTTGACGAGAATTTCTTCTACGGTTTGCTCTTCGTTCCGATGTTTTGGGTTGCCCTTTACATTATGGCTGGGCAGTATTCTGATATCTATCGAAAACACCGATTAAAAGAGTTAAGCCAAACCCTCCTCATTTCACTCATTGGGGTGGTGATTATCTTTTTTGTGCTGCTTCTCGACGATCAAATTGTTTCCTACAAGAATTATTACCAAAGTCTACTTGTGCTTTTTGGAGCGCATTTTGGCCTTACCTTCTTCGTAAGACTGGTATTAACAACCAGAACGGTGAAGCGAATTCACGCTGGGAAGTTGGGCTTCAATACCATTATCGTGGGAGGGAATGAACGCTCTTTAGCCACTTACGAGGAAATTGCAGCACTCAAAAAATCGCCTGGATTTAAGTTTTTGGGTTTTGTTCGGGTGAACGGGAAAGACACCCTTCTTTCAAAGCACCTTCAAATGTTTGGGACCTACAAAGACCTTCCCGATCTGATCAAAACTAAAAACATTGAAGAGGTGATTCTTGCGGTTGAATCAAGCGATCACAAAGAATTGGGAACCATCATGAACCTGCTCGAAGGAGAAGGAGTGAACATTAAAATTATTCCCGACGTTTACGATATCCTCTCTGGTTCGGTGAAAATGACCAGCATCTTTGGTGCGCCGCTCATCGCCATCAACCAAGAGATCATGCCGGCTTGGCAGTTCAGCATCAAAAGGGTGATCGATATCATGGCAAGTGCACTGGCTCTTATCGTGCTTCTGCCTTTTTTATTGGTGATCGCTGTTTTGGTGAAACTGTCTTCTCCCGGACCAATTTTCTTCACTCAAGAACGCATTGGAAAGTACAGCGAACCGTTTAAAATCATCAAGTTCAGAACCATGGTGAACGATGCCGAACGAAACGGTCCGCAACTCAGTTCGGCAAGCGATTCGCGCATCACCCCAATAGGAAGGTTTCTACGCAAAACAAGAATCGATGAGTTTCCGCAGTTTATCAATGTACTGAAAGGTGAAATGGCCTTGGTTGGTCCTCGTCCAGAACGCCAGTTTTACATCGATCAAATCACCCAAGAAGCCCCGCATTACAAGCACCTTCAAAAGGTAAGACCAGGAATCACCTCGTGGGGGCAAGTGAAGTATGGTTATGCAGAGAACGTGGCTGAAATGGTGCAACGTTTGAAGTACGACCTGCTCTACATCGAAAACATGTCGCTCGCTGTCGACATTAAAATCCTCCTCTATACCATCCTCATCGTTCTTCGGGGAGAAGGGAAATAGTCGTTTAAACTTACTTTTATTGTTGAAAACCTTGAGGATAGCTTCTTTTTTGAAGGAGTTGAGCTAGCATCTGGAGGCAGTAAATTGCATTGTGTTTTACCGCAAATTGCATATCGCGCTTTTTGGTCTCTTGCTGTCGAGCAGCGCCTTGGCTCAGCAAACTACTGTAATCAACCATTTTTCGGGCGATACAACAGGGGTTGGTTTGAATAACATGCGCTTGAAATTCACAGAAGAACACAGCATCATCATCCACTATTACGAAACCGTAGGCGCTGAAGACAGCCAACGTTTGAACAAGGTGATCGAAGAAGCACTAGCGTATTATCTCGATCAGTCGCTGATCATGGAAGAACACTCAGTGAGTTTGAGAAAGAAGCCTTCGAAGCTGATCAAAGACATGAACGGCATTGTAAAGGATGTGGTGAAGTATTACGACCTCAAAGAGATTGAAGGCTTTAAAGGTTTTTCAGAAGAACTCGAACGGCGAATAGAAACACTGGCGGAACTGAACTGGAAGGGAAAAATCGATCGTTTGACTGAAGCACGAGGAAGCGGAGGAAGATCTGAAGAAGAAAAAGCCTACCGCTATGTGCAGAGTTATTTGAGTGAAGCGAAGCACCAAGCGGCGAAGGAAGTGGGACTGTTTTCCATCGATAACCTCATGGCTTATCAAGGATCGAGCTCTTCGCAGTTAACAGCAGAACAGAAAGAAGCTTTGTTGTCTGAAGTAGAGACCTTCAAGAAAAATGATCCGCTCGAGCCCATCGAAATCGATTTCAGCCTCTCAACCATGAACATGATTGCTGCTGCTGATGACGCTGTATTACCTGAATTCGAAGGGAAATCAAGCAGTACTGAAGGAGAAAGTGATTTTGCTAAAAAAGTTTTTGATTTGCTTCGCGAAAACAACGCTCGCTTGCAAGCCTTAGAAAACGATGTGCAATCGATCAAACAAGGTTCAGCACAAATGCCAAAACCAAGCGCATCGGCCCAAAACAACTCGCTCCAGAGTCAGATCGATGAACTGCGCGAAGTGGTGCTTGCACTGGCCTTGAATCAAACTTCAAACCTCAATACGAGTGCCACTACAAACAGCACTAGCGCCACCAATCAAGCGAACAATTCGAGTGCGGGTGTGAGCATTTCAGGACCAACAAGCAATTTGCCTTCAAGCATTGATATCTATTTTAGGCTGGGAGGAAGTACGCTTGATTTGAATGCTGAAATGATGATATCGGAGTTGGTTGATATCCTCGCCAAAAACCCACAACTTCGAATTATGGTGAGCGGTTATGCCGACAAAACGGGAGGTCCAGCGCGTAACCTACAACTTTCAAAAGAACGTGCTCGAAAGGTAAGAGCGCGTATTCTAATGAGCGGAATTCAAGAAAATCGAGTGATGTTTAACTTTTTTGGTGATGGACAAAGTGATGAAGGATCACAGCCAGACGAAAGACGTGTGAACATTCAATTTATCACTTACTAGCATGAAAATAATCTGTATCGGGAGAAACTATAGCGAACACGCTAAAGAACTCAATAATGCTGTTCCTAAACAACCCATGTTTTTCCTTAAGCCAGACAGTGCAGTGCTTCCAAAGAGAAATCCGCTCTTCATTCCTGAATGGACAAAGGAGCTTCACTATGAGGTGGAGCTGGTGTATAAAATCACGCGTTTGGGGAAGTACATTTCAGAGAAACACGCACATAAATATTACGATAGCATCGGAATAGGTATCGACTTCACAGCGAGAGATATTCAGGATGAAGTAAAGGCGAAAGGTCACCCTTGGGAAATCGCGAAAGCCTTTGATGGTTCGGCAGCTTTGGGTTCGAAATACATCAGGCTAAACGACCTTGAAAACAAGGAAGATATTCGCTTTGAACTCAAAAAGAATGATGAGGTGGTGCAGCAAGGGAGTTCTGCCGATATGATTTTCAACATCGATCAAATCATTGCATACGTGAGCCAATACATGACTTTGAAGATTGGCGACCTCATTTTCACCGGAACGCCTTCAGGAGTGGGTAAGGTCAACCCGGGAGATAAGCTGGAAGCTATGCTCGAAGGTAAAAAACTGCTGAAAGTGGATATTAAATAAGCTCAGCTCAATTATCGAATGATGGTAATGTGTCCCTTGAACTCGCGTCCAATCAAGTCTTCGCCCATCACCTTCATGATGTAGTTATAAACCCCATCAGGCGAGTAGTGCTCTTGTCCGTCCACATTTCCAAACCAGTATTCATTGGGGTCTTCACTGCTGAAAACAATGTTGCCCCAACGGTCGAAGATGAGCATCTCATATTTAACTGCACCTAAAATAACGGCTTGCCAAACATCATTTACGCCGTCGTTATCGGGAGTGAAAGCGTTTGGGATGAATACCTGTAAGTTTTGAATTACATCGATTTCTTTGCAATTCACGGTGAAGCAATTGTTTTGATTAGTAATGCGCAAACAGATTTCCACGCTCTCACCACCGGCACTGCTTAAATCAGTCCAGTACTGAGCTTCACTGCTTGAGTCGAAATCACCAATTTCCCAGAAGAAGCTCACGTCGTTTTGACCAGTGGTCTCATTCAGTTCGATGAGCGGTTCGTCTGTTGTTGGGTTTTGCGGTCCGAAATTCCACGTGTTCACGGGATTTGGGTAAATCGTTACCAAATCATTCAAAACAACACTTTGTGTACAACCCTGGTTGGAAACGGCAGTGTAGGACACATCAAAAGTACCTGCTTGGTTGTAAGTGTGGTTGATGGCTCCGCATTCTTCAAGACCTTGTCCATCACCAAAACCCCAAAAGCACTGAACAGCTTGGTTGGTGCTAGGGGTGAAGATTACATTTAATGGTGCACAGCCCGTTTGTTGACTGACCGTAAAATCTACACTTGGCAAAGCGTGAACAGTGACCGTTTGCGTGCTGCTCGTTCCACAGATGCCCGGTAGGGTATACGTTACTTGGTGGTCTCCAATCCCAGCAAGAGCAGGAGAGAAAAAGCCTTGTTGATTGATGCATGTTCCGCAGCTTGCCGACCAAGATCCTCCCGCAATGTTGGGGGTGAAGTTGAGCGGTGTTCCATCGATACAATAATCAGCTTGACTTACAAAAGCACTATTATCGTTGGGAATTACTTCGATGCTTGAATTATCGCTATCGCCACAAAAGGTATCGATTTCATAAGTGATGCTGTGCGTTCCAATTCCGGCTAGCGTTGTGTTGAATACACCGCTTGTAGCGTCAATACAATCGCCACAACTTGCACTCCATGTTCCGCCGGTTTGAGCGCTATTGATGGTGATGTTCCCGAAGTTCAGACAATAGTCATCTGGATCAATAATGGTGGCATCAACCGCCGCCTCCACGGTGATGATTAAACTTTGCTGATCACCACAAATACCAGAAATGGTGTAAGTAACTACGTGATCACCTGCTCCCGCATCACTTGGAGAAAACATACCGCCATTTGAAATACAATCGCCACAAGAAGCACCGAAGACTCCCCCCGGATCAGCTGTGTTTAATTGAATGTCGTTGCCGTTATCACAAAGTAAGCCGGGGTCGAAAATTTCAGCGCTGAGTTGCTCACTGACCTGAATGATTTCATTAGCGCTACTCGGACAATTACCATTAAACTCATATTCGATTTCCACAGTACCTGGTCCGCTCGTTGTTAAATCAACAACACCAGAATTGGGGTCGATGCACGAAGGGCAGTCTGCATCCCAAATACCCCCATTTTCTTCAGGGTTAGGTGCTACGCTTCCTTCCGATTCACAAACGGCTTGGGAGATGACGAAGTTGGGATTGATTTCGTTAATCACTTCAATACTCAATGTAAGTTCATCTGGACAGTTTCCCGAAAAGGAATAAGTGATGTCGTAAGTACCATTATTCAAATCTTGTGGCGTAAAGAAGCCGTCTTGGTTCAAACAGTCGCTGCAGTTTGCCGACCATGTTCCACCGTCTTGATCAGCTTCCAATTGAATTCCAGGATTGCTTTCGCAAATAAACGAAGGCAAAGTGAAGTTGGTGTTGTTTTGAAGTTCCACTAGAACATCAATCTCTTGTGTATCGCCGCAGAGTCCGTCAATGGTATAAGTAATGGTATGTGTTCCAATTCCAGCAAGGGCAGGGTCGAATACACCGCTCATGGCGTCAATACAATTGGCACAAGTAGCGCTGAAGCTCCCTCCGCTTTGCAGTACTTCTATTTGGTAAGCCGGGTCTGATTCACAAAAGCTGGGCGCTTGAATGATGCTCGCGTCATCATCAGGGAACACCTCAATGTTAAAATTGTCTGAAATAGGCCCACATGGTCCTTCTAAAGTGTAAGTGAGTACGAAAGTTCCCATTCCAGCTTCAGCCGGTGTAAATACCCCAAATTCATCCAAGCAATCGCCGCAATCACTGGTCCAAGTACCATCGGGTTCAAAACTTGTGAATTGAATTGGAGCTGTGCTCAAGCACACTTCGCTTGGATTAGAAAGATCGATGCTTGGGTCGGGCTGCTCGCCAATGGTACCGTCTGGGCTTACCGTTACATCATCTTCAACAGAAATTACGCCTCCGCAACCGTCATATATGACCTCTGCGGTGTAGGTCGTCGCTTCACTCGGGCAAACATCAACACTTAAGCCTTGACCAATTAACGTGCCCGCTTCATACCAGTTCACGGTATAAATTGGTGCTCCGGCTGGAGTGAAACGCCAAGCTTCATTTGAAGTACTCCAGTTTCCCGTGTTTCTTCCCGGTGGCACAGAAGCAACAGTTCCAGTAGCGTTTTGAATGCCAATTAGCGTGTTTCCACTGTTCCAAGAAGCGCAAGACGGCTTATTGCCTATGTACACCTCAATCACGTTGGTGGTTTCATAAAGGACTATTTGAGAGTTGACGGAACCAGAACAGCTGAACAAACATACACCTGAATAATTGATCACAAAGGTTCTACAAGGGGCTGTTCCTAATGTAGTATACCTCACTGATCCGCATTCTGAAGGGTCAATATCAAAGTATGGCCCAAAGATGGCATTCGTTGGCAAATTGGCTGAAGGAGCAGTATTGTTAAACCCCCATGGACAATACCCTCCTGCTTCTGTTAAATCAAAAGTGATTACACCGTTCGAACCCACAACAACACTGTTGTAATTGTTTCCATAAAAACAGAATTCAAAGGGCATAGCAAGGGCATTCGACCAGGTGTCATCTATACCTATAAATAAAGAAGTTCCTTGATTAATAGGGTAAGGTAAGTTGTAAGGAATACTCGCTACGTCATAGTTGGACGTTGAGCCCGTTTCGAAGGGATCAGCTGTTAAAGTAGTGCAGGGATTGTTGCAATCAACACTTTGATCGGCACCAGCATCAACACTGGGACAACCCAATTGTGCAGAGCAGTACACGCTTAAAAAAATGCTTGTACAAACGAGAAATAGTCGTAGTAACATTGGTTCTGGTTAGGGAATTGTGAATCTCGGGAAAAGGACTCAAAAAAGCAAGTAAATCCCTGATAACCAGAAGCGAATTATGCGCTAAGCTTTGTCTTCATCAAACTGCAATTCGTAGAGTCTTTTGTAAGCTCCATCGTTTTGCAAGAGTTCTTGATGTTTACCACTTTCGAGAATTCTTCCTTTGTCCATCACTATAATGCGGTCGGCATTTTGAATTGTACTTAACCTGTGGGCAATAACAATGGATGTTCTTCCCTTTGTAAGTTTGATGGTCGCCTCTTGGATGAGTTCTTCAGATTCGGTGTCCACAGAAGAGGTAGCTTCATCAAGAACAAGAATTTTAGGCTCGTAAAGATAGGCCCTCATGAATGCAAGTAATTGTCGCTGACCAACACTCAGCATTCCTCCGCGTTCCCGAACATCATAATCGTAATCTCCGGGAAGTTTACTGATGAAACCGTGCGCCCCAACCGCTTTTGCCGCTTCAATAACTTTTTCTCGAGAGATGTCTTTGTTATAGAGCGTAACGTTGTTGTGAATGCTGTCTGAAAAAAGGAAAACGTCTTGAAGCACCACCGCAATGTTTTGGCGTACCTCCTTCAATTGAATGTCTTTTAAATCGGTACCATCAACATGAATGCTCCCTTTTTGGTACTCGTAAAAGCGACTAAGCAGGTTGATGACCGATGATTTTCCAGCTCCAGTTGCTCCAACAAAAGCTACGGTTTCGCCCTCTTTCACTTCAAAAGAAACATCTTTCAAAACCCAATCTTCATCCTTGTAGGCAAACCAAATGTTTTTGAATTCGATGGAGCCGGTGAAGTTGACATCTGAGCGTGTTCCTTCATCCGAGATAAATTCCTGACTATCGAAAAGTTTAAATACCCGTTCTGAGTTAACAATTCCCATTTGAAGCACGTTGAAACGATCGGCGAGCTGACGAATTGGGCGGTACAACATGAAAACGAAGAGAATGATGCTCAGAATATCACCCAGTGTAATGCTTTCGTCAATGACCCCTTGAACACCAAACCAAAGGAGAAGCGCAATACTTCCTGCCGAGAGCAATTCAACAATGGGGAAGAAAATGGAAAAGGCCCAAATGCTAGCGATGTTGGCTTTTTTGTGTTCCTTGTTGATGGCTTCGAATTTTTCTTTTTCTCTTGCTTCGCGATGGAAAAGCTGAACGATGCTCATTCCAGTAACGTGTTCCTGAACGAAAACGTTGATTCGAGAAACCTCATTTCTCACCTTGATGAAGGCCTTTTTGATGGCTTTCTGGAAGATGCGGGTAGCGATAAGGAGGATAGGAATGGGGATAAGGATGATTAAGGTAAGTTTCCAGGAGATGCTGAACATCACCACAATCACCACGGTGAGTTTTAGAAGATCGCCAATTACCGAGAGGATGCCGTTGGAGAAAACATCCGCAATGCCATCAATATCGCTCACAAGTCTAGTCACAAAGGTCCCCACAGGAGTTCGGTCGAAATACCTCAATTTAAAACGAAGTACGTGCTCGTAAAGTTTTGAGCGCAGATCGAGCGTGACACTCTGCGCCACCCAGTTTGCCCAGTAGGTTTGGTAGAATTGGAGTAGGGCTTCAATCATCAACAAGCCAATCACCATAAGAAATACACGAAGCAAACCTTCCACATCTCCATTAGCAATTTCTTGATCAACCGCTCTTCCTATGAGCCAAGGTCGCACCCAAACGATGGCTGCCAAGGCAATAACGAGTACCCCCGTTAGAATGAACTTCCCGCGGTACGGACGCACTTGTTTTAAGATGCGTTTTAAGATCTTTCCGTCGAAAATTTTGCCTTGTGCTGAAGTGCTGCTCAATGATTTTTTTTTACCTGATGTACTTGCGGGGTCAAATGTCGCAGAATTTTAATCGCTCAAAAAGCTTAAGCGGGATTTTTATCAATTCTTATCAAACCAATTACCTTTCATCATTGATGTAAGGATAGACAATCTTAGCAAGGTATAAACCATCAGGAGGAGCAGATGTTCCCGCTTTGCCTCGATCTTTAGAGGCGATGATTTCGGGAAGCTCGTTTTCTGCAAATCGATTGGCCACGATGTCGAGTTGTGTCCCCACTACTGCCCTTACCATGTTTCGCAAAAAACGGTCGGCAGTAATGGTGTAAATCAACTGTTCTCCCTCTCTTACCCAATACGATTCCCGTACATCGCAAATGTTGGTTTTGTTATCACCTCCAACCCGCTGAAAGGCGCCAAAATCTCCTTTCATAATGAACAGACTGGCGAGTTTGTTCAGGTACTCAAGGTTCAGTTGCAGGTGAGTAGGGGTAGAGAGTCCGTGCAAAAATGCCGATTTGTGTAGATGTATTTTGTAATGATAGGTGCGTGATGTAGCGTCAAATCGAGCATGGGCTTCTTTGTGAACGGGCACAATGCTAAAAACGGCAATGTCTTTGGGTAGAAAACGGTTCAATTTGAACACCAATTGGGCGGCATCAAATTCGGCTTGAGCATCAAAATGGGCATAAAAAGAGCTGGCATGAACGCCGGCATCGGTTCTTCCACAGCCAAGCGTGTCAATTTCTTCCCGTAAGATGGTGCTCAAGGCTTTGTCCAAGACCTCCTGAACGGTTAAGGCGTTGTTTTGAATTTGCCAACCGGCGTAATTCGTACCACGATATTGTAGATGAATGAAGTACCTCACGCGGCAAAAATAATGTTTTTTGGGTGAGGGGAAGCTGGGACGTCAAACGCTCGAAAGAAGCTCGAAAGCTAAGGCACAAGCGTGGGAACAGATGAGCTGTTTAGGTCTTTCGGTGTTGTTCGCATCTTGTGAAGTCCCAATCGTGTTCGCTAAAGTGTTCTCCGGGCTTGCCGCAGATTTCACAGATGCTTTTTGACATTTTACTGTATTTGTCCAAGATATCCTCTCGATCTGTAGCAGCGTAAAACCTCAATTCACCAAATTTTTCTTTGATGGAGGCGACTTCTCTGTTCCATCCGGTCTTGTCGAGTTCCATCATTAAGTTCAAGGCTAAATCGGTCCAACCCGCGGCCATTTCAACTTTAATTCCATTGAGTTGAGCCAGTTTATGCAGATCATAGCCATTCATCTCTGTATTGATGATAAAATCATTTAAAGATGAGGTGTTTTGATTGATGAATTCTTTCCCTGCAAACATCTTTTCATAGTATTCATTGTGCGTTCGAATCATCTGTTTTTGAAATGCTTGCTGTTCTTGTCGCATTTCTTCGGCACTCGGCCTTGGGTAAACAAGACCTTTGTTGATGAGACGATTTGATTTTATTTCTTGATACCTCTTCGAGAGCCATCTGAAGATCAAGAAAACAGTGATGATTATAAAACTAATGCCAAGTAGGTCTTGTGCTTCCATCAGGGATAATCAAATTAATTCAGGCGATTTACTTTTTTCTGAACCCTAAATTTTTCACTCTACCTGAGGCTATTTCAAATCAGTTACTTTGATTTTTCCTCGCACAAAGAGCATTAATCGATAATGATGAGCTTTTTAGTGTAAATGCTTTCACCTTTAAAAAACTTGAGGTAATACATCCCACTTGGAAGGCTTTCTACATTGATTTGCTCTGATTCAAGCTTGCGCACAAGCTGCCCATAGCTGTTCACCAATTGCACCTCTGAAAACTGGGTGATATCTTGGTTGATGCTGAAGGAATTTCGTGCTGGGTTAGGGTAAACAGATAAAGTTGAAGCTGTGAGTTCATTGCCTGTGCTGACAATCGTCCCCAAATCGAAACGCAACATGTCGCTTTCCAATTGCACGTTACTTAGTCCGCCAATCATATAAACGTAGTTGTCGATCACAAAACTCCCAGGGGCCCAACGACTGCTTCCGGGGTGCGCTGTTAATTCCACCCACGAATCGAAGATGGGATCGTATTGCCAAAATTCGCCGGTTTCCATGAAGTTGTGGTCATCACCATCACCGCTCAAAACGTAGCCTTTTCCGTTGTGGTCGAATTGCGTTCCTGCAACACGTGCCTCGCCAGGAAAATCAGCCAATTGCGTCCATTCGCTCGTTGTAGGATCAAACATGTACCAGTCGGTATAAATGCTCAAAAGACCATTCACGCTGTTTCCATGCCCAAGTCCAACATAGGCAATACCATCAATAGCAAAGTGATAGGGGTGGTGGCGTGTAGGTCCAGGCAAATCTTCTTTTTCTGTCCAGGTGTTCGTTGGTATGTCGTATTCCCACCAATCATTTAAGTTGAAAGGATTGTTCCCCAAACCCACATAGATTTTATCGTTCACCTGAATAAAGGCCGGGTGGTAGCGTGGTTCGCACGGACAAGTAGCTAGTTCTGTCCATGTCTCTGTTTCAGTGTCGTACTCCCAAAGGTCGTTGAAAGGCACTTCATCTGCACCTCCAAAACCAACATAGGCCTTTGTGTCGCGAGAGGTACCATACGAAAAGCTTCTACCTAAGCCGGGAAAGTCTGGAAGCATTTCCCAAGAATCCGTGGTGGGGTCATAACGCATGAAATCATTTTCTTCCTGACCATTTACATCTCCACCCATCACATAGCCAAAACCACCTGATGAAAAGGTCACAGGATGGTGACGAGCATCAGCAGCACCTCCAGGAAGGGGAGCCATTGTTGCCCAAGATTGGGCAAGGAGGAAAGTACTTGAGAACAAAAAAGAAAGGATGGCTAAGTGCTTTTTCATGAGGGTGAATTTTTGTTTTGCTTCAATTTCGGGGAATAAGGTTGTTTTCATTCCTTTTTTGACTGAAGATTTTGCAAGTCTTGCATTCCTTTCAAAAACCTTCAGAACAACTATAACGGGAGCGTTTTCCTACATTTCTGTAACATCAACACTGCTATTCTAACAGCCATGTACAAGGATTGTTCAAGAAACAAGTGTAGCAATGCTTTTACGGACATTTAATTCAGTGCTCTGTAAATCAGTCCTTTATGTTTGATTAGTGAGGAAGTGTAATGGAATAGCGATACCTCATTTGGTACCCTTAATTACAAGAAGTTAAAAGATACTTTTATAACCTCAATGATATTGTCAATGGCTACAGCACTTAGGATTAAACCCATCACTCGGCTAATGATGCTTGCGCCGGCATCACCGATGATTCTGTGTACTTTGGTAGCCAATAATAAGAGTAGCAGCACCACACCAAGCACTGCTAGAAGCATCAAACTCGACTGAATTTGTTCCCAGATACTAAATTCAGCGTTTTTGGTGAGCAAGACTACCGCCAGCATCGCACCCGGACTGGCAATAGAAGGTATCGCCATGGGAAAGACGGCAATTTCTGTGGTGTTTTTTATTGTTTTGATTTCAGATTCTGGTTTACTTTCTCCAAAAATCATAGAAAGTGAAAAAAGCAATAGTACTAGCCCACCGGCAATTTGAAATGCCGCCAAAGGAATGTTGATAGCGTCAAGAATCAGTTCGCCCACGGCAATGAAGAACAAAAGAATCAATGCAGAAACGAGAATGGCTTTGAAGGCCACATTTCTTTTTTCTAATTCGGTTAAGCCTGTTGTTGCGGCAATAAATACAGGTATTGATCCAATAGGGTCGATTACAGCAAAGAGAAAAATAAAAGTAGCGATCAGCTCATTCATGTGCTAGTGAGAATTGAAAGTAACAGAAAGGTTTGTTTTTGTGCATCACAGCCCAAGTTTAAACCCAGCAGTGGATTGATTTCTTGCTGCGGGCAGTGCATCACTTAGTTACAAAAATAGGCATCATTTTTCATTCAATTTCAGGCTTCTAAATGTTGTTTTCATTGGCTCAGTCCCTTTTTCTTTTTATACCATTAGGGAGATATTTTTGAATTTTATTGGTGATCATACGGCTGATTGAGCACCATTGAATCACTTTAGGGATGATTCATCCTTCCCCATCAATTCAAACTTTAGAACAAAATTCAGCCCCTTCCCCCAGAAAACAAATAAAAGTATCGCCCAAAAACAAGAATAAGCAACTTATTCACAAGCACTCCACTTCCTTGCTTGTCATGCAAAAACCTTGTATTTTTGCCCATTATTTGAGAACAAACTGTACTTGTGCCTTTTGCCTTGTACTAACTAAAAATAGATCACTTTGGATATATTCGAACGGATCAAAAACAACCGTGGTCCACTTGGGCAACACGCTAAAGAATCGCACGGTTACTTTACTTTCCCGAAGTTGGAAGGTGACATTTCTAACCGCATGCAATTCCGCGGAAAGGATGTACTGGTATGGAGTATCAACAACTACCTAGGTTTAGCAAATCACCCTGAAGTACGTAAGGTTGATGCTGATGCAGCTAAAGAATGGGGGATGGGCTACCCAATGGGGGCGCGTATGATGTCTGGTCAAACCAAATACCACGAAAAATTAGAAGCTGAATTGGCCGATTTCATGCAGAAAGAAGATGCTTTCTTATTGAACTTCGGATACCAAGGATGTCAAAGTGCTATCGAAGCTTTGGTGACGCGTAACGACGTGATTGTGTACGACTCGGAATCTCATGCTTGTATGGTGGATGGTGTTCGTCTTCACCAAGGGAAACGCTTTGTTTTTCAGCACAACGACATGGAGAGCTTTGAGAAGCAACTGAAGCGCGCTGCGGTTTTGACTGAGAAGTCGGGCGGTGGTATTTTGGTGGTTACAGAAGGTGTTTTCGGCATGGCTGGAGACCAAGGGAAGCTCGCAGAAATCGTTAAATTCAAGAAAGAATACGGTTTCCGTTTGTTTGTTGATGATGCTCACGGTTTTGGTACGATTGGTGAAAACGGTCGTGGAGCTGGAGATTTCCAAGGTGTTCATGATGAAATCGATGTGTACTTCGGAACCTTCGCTAAAGCAATGGCTACCATTGGTGCTTTCGTTGCTGGAGATGAGCACGTTATTGAATACCTCCGTTACAACATGCGTTCTCAAACTTTTGCGAAATCGCTACCGATGCCTATCGTTATTGGAGCTTTGAAGCGTTTGGAGATGATGAGAACAGATTCAACGCACAAAGACAAGCTTTGGAAAATTGCTAGTTCGCTTCAAAACGGACTCACAGAAGCAGGTTTCAATATTGGTTATACGAACTCCTGTGTAACGCCGGTTTTCTTGTCGGGAGGTTTGGGTGAAGCCACCAATTTGACTTTGGATTTACGTGAGAACCACGGTATCTTCTGTTCAATTGTGGTTTATCCGGTTGTTCCTAAAGACGTGATCATGTTGCGTTTGATTCCAACAGCCGTTCATACATTGGAAGATGTGAAGTACACCATTGAAACCTTCTCGAAAGTAAAAGCTAAGCTTGAAAATGGAGAGTACGTATCAGAGAAGATTGCTTCTTGGAGCTAAAACTCATAGAATTGATTCAAAAGCCCCTTTCATTTATTTGGAAGGGGCTTTTTTTTGGCGAAGTGATTTTTGGCGACTTAAATGGATAAGTGTTTTCAGCGGGAGAATGAGAGCGGAGAGCGGAGGGAACTCTTCCGACTTTCAGCTTGGCGACTTAAATGGATAAGTTTTTTCAGAGGGAGAATGAGGATGGTTTTCCTTGTTCTATAGTACTTGGCGACTTAAATGGATAAACCTTTTTTCTGGGTGAAGGGCATTTGGGCGACCTAAATGGATAAGTTTTTTCAGAGGGAGAATGAGAGCGGAGAGCGGAGGGAACTCTTCCGACTTTCAGCTTGGCGACTTAAATGGATAAACCGTTTTTTCTGGGTGAAGGGCATTTGGGCGACCTAAATGGATAAGTTTTTTCAGAGGGAGAATGAGGATGGTTTTCCTTGTTCTATAGAACTTGGCGACTTAAATGGATAAACCATTTTTCTGGGTGAAGGGCGTTTGGGCGACTTAAATGGATAAGCTTTTTCAGAGGGAGAATGAAAGGGGAGAATGAGGATGGTTTTCCTTGTTCTATAGTACTTGGCGACTTAAATGGATAAACCTTTTTTCTGGGTGAAGGGCGTTTTGGCGACCTAAATGGATAAGCTTTTTCAGAGGGAGAATGAGAGCAGAAAGTGGAGGGAACTCTTCCAGTTTTTATTTTGGCGACGTAAATGGATAAGCCTATCAAAGCACAAAAAAAAAGCAGCCGCTCCTTAAGAACAACTGCCTTTTGAATATTGCTTTTTGTCAATAGCTTAAACGGCTATCAATACTTCCTCCTCCAACGCTTTTCTAAACACCACTTGCCCGTCAAACACATCCAAAACAATCTTCTGAGTTTTGTCCACGGTGTCGGCCAACAAGGCTTTCGAGAGTTCATTCAAAACTTCTTTCTGAACCACACGCTTCACTGGTCGCGCCCCAAACTGAGGGTCGTAGCCTTTATCTGCGAGGTAATCAATAGCGTCTTGCGTGCAAACCAAATCAATACCAGCGCTTTGAAGTCGATCTCCTAGTCGGTGCAGTTGCAAACTAACAATCTCCTTAATCTCTGCTTGATTCAGCGGAGTGAACATGATCACTTCATCTATACGGTTCAAAAACTCTGGTCGAACAGCCTGTCTCAACTCCTCAAACACTTCCATCTTCGTGCGTTCAAAAACATCGTCTTCCAAACCTGGAATCAAATCGCTGTAGTTCTCTTGAATTTTGTGCGAACCAATGTTGGAGGTCATGATGATGATGGTGTTTTTAAAGTTCACCAAGCGGCCTTTGTTATCTGTCAATCTGCCATCATCCAAAACCTGAAGTAGGATGTTAAATACATCTGGGTGGGCTTTCTCAATCTCGTCGAGCAAAACCACGGAGTAGGGCTTTCTTCGAACGGCTTCAGTTAACTGTCCACCTTCATCGTAACCAACGTAGCCAGGAGGTGCACCAACAAGTCTGCTCACCGCGTGTCGCTCCTGGTACTCACTCATATCGATCCGCGTCATGGCGTTTTCATCGTTAAAGAGGTATTCACTCAAGGCCTTGGCTAACTCTGTTTTACCAACTCCCGTAGTTCCAAGAAAGATGAACGAACCAATGGGTTTCTTCTCATCGCCCAGTCCACTTCTCGATCTGCGAACGGCATCGGAAATGGCGGTGATGGCTTCTTTCTGACCAACAACACGTTTTCCCAGTTCCTCCTCCAGTCGAAGCAATTTAGCACGATCGCTTTCGAGCATTTTCGAAACGGGAATCCCTGTCCAAGCGCTCACCACGTCGGCAATCTCTTCAGGATCCACTTCTTCCTTGATCATTTTACTGTCGGCCTGAAGCTCAGACAACTGTATTTTACCATTCTCGATTTCCGCTTCAGCCTCTTTAAGTCTGCCGTAACGAATCTCCGCCACCTTCCCAAAGTCGCCTTCTCTTTCGGCTTTTTCAGCTTCATTTTTCAGCTGTTCAATGGAGGTTTTTGCGCTTTGAATGCGATCAATAACATCTTTCTCGGCTTGCCACTTGGCCTTGAGTCCGGATTTCTTCTCGTTCAAATTAGCCAACTCTTCTCCAAGCGCACTTACTTTTTCGTCCTGCCCTTCACGCTTAATGGCTTCTCGTTCAATTTCGAGCTGCATGATTTTGCGTTCAATCTCGTCGAGCTCTTCAGGCTTCGAGTTGATTTCCATTCGGAGCTTGCTGGCCGCTTCATCAATCAAATCAATGGCTTTATCTGGAAGAAAACGATCTGAGATATAACGTTGTGAAAGGTCCACAGCGGCAATAATTGCATCGTCTTTGATTTGAACCTTGTGGTGGTTTTCATACTTTTCTTTGATGCCTCGAAGGATGGAAATGGCCGCCTCTCGATCAGGTTCATCAATCATCACTTTTTGGAAACGACGCTCCAAAGCCTTGTCTTTTTCAATGTACTTTTGGTACTCGTTCAAAGTGGTTGCTCCAATGGCACGAAGTTCTCCACGTGCTAAGGCGGGTTTGAGAATGTTCGCTGCATCCATTGCTCCTTCTCCAGCCCCGGCCCCAACAAGGGTGTGGATCTCATCAATGAAGAGCACAATTTGTCCGTTAGACGATTGCACCTCTTTCACCACTGCTTTCAAACGCTCTTCGAATTCTCCTTTGTATTTCGCACCAGCAACCAAAGCGCCCATGTCTAAAGAGTAAATTTCTTTGTCTTGAAGGTTCTCAGGAACGTCGCCGTCGATAATTCGGTGGGCGATTCCTTCTGCAATGGCGGTTTTACCCACTCCTGGTTCACCAATGATGATGGGGTTGTTTTTTGTTCTTCGGGTGAGGATTTGGAGAACGCGACGAATTTCGTCGTCCCGTCCAATCACAGGATCCAATTTTCCTTCACGCGCTAAGGCGTTGAGGTGACGAGAATACTTTTCCAGCGAATTATAATTTCCTTCGTGTCCGGCAGAATTTACTTTGCTTCCTTTTCTCAAATCATTGATCGCCAATTCAAGATTTTTGCTGCTTACACCTTGATCTTTCAAGAGTTGAGAAGCTTCATCTTTCACTTCCAAAAGGGCGAGAAGAAGGTGTTCAATAGAAACATACTCGTCTTTCATTTTTTCGGCGATACCCACACTCTTCAGCAATAAAGTACTGCTGTTTCTAGACAGTTGCAATTGTCCGCCATCCACTTTAGGAAAGCGTTCAACCATGCGGTCGAGAACTGAGCTCACAACGCCCAAAGGAACGTTGAGCTTTTTCAATAGAAAAGGGGCAACCTGGTCGTCAACGTCCAAGATTGCTTTAAGTATATGCGCAGGTTCAATGGATTGTTGACCATTGGCCACAGCCAGCTCTTGCGAGCGCTGAATGGCTTCTTGCGACTTGATGGTGTATTTACTTAAATCCATGTTTTTTCTTTTTCCCAAGGTGCCCAAAACTCAAGCCAAGCTGTAATTTGTGGCGAAAAGGCAGAACTTTAAGGTCTTGGCTGACTTTTTTTCAGTCTTTGAAGGAGTTTCACGCCAAAATTGCTTCGTACCTTGGCCGCATGAAGGTTTTCCTTGTGGGATATATGGGCGTTGGTAAAACAACAGTGGGCAAGCGTTTGGCCAATGCTTTGGACTTGGCATTTATTGATTTGGATGCCTATATCGAAGCGGCCGAAAGAAGAACAATTTCCACCATTTTTGAGCAAGAGGGGGAGTCTTCTTTTAGAGGGATTGAACGCCGCTCTTTGAGAGAAGTGGCACAAATGGACAAGGTGCTGATTTCTTGCGGTGGAGGTACTCCTTGCTACTACGACAACATGCGCTTTATGAAAGAGCAAGGAGTTACGGTTTATCTGCAAATGGACCCATTGAGCATTGTTTACAGGTTAAGTCATGCTAAAGAGGAGCGGCCGCTTGTTGCAAGATTGGGTCCAGAAGAACTCATGAGCTTCGTGAAACAACACCTTTCAGAAAGAGCGGAATATTACGAAGAAGCAGATGTTATTTTTAATGCTTTGGGATTAAATGCGAGTAAGATGGACGATCTAAAAGCGGCTGTCTTAAAAGCACAGGCTCAATCGAGATAAGCTCCAGACTCCTTTTTCCCGAATTCAACGCTGATGTGCTCTTTCAGGTTAGTGCTCAAAGTGAGGCCAACATAATCTGCTTTAATTGGAAATGTACGGTGAATGCGATCTACCAATACGGCTGTACCCAAACTTTTAGGAGCGGCATCAAGCAAGTAGCTGACGGCATAGATGAGCGTTCTGCCAGAATTCAAAACATCATCAACAATAATAATGCGCTTCGATCTTAAAGAGCTGAATTCACCATTCAAAACAGCGGTTTTCAAAGGGTCTTTCTTGTCTAAACTCAACTCCATTTCGGTGATTTCGAGCGGACTAATTTCCTTCAGGATTTTAGACAACTTTTGAGCCAGAACAGCCCCTTCGCCTTTAATGCCTACGATGATCAAAGCCCCACTTTTGTAATGACGCTCATAGATTTCATGCGCCATCCGCATGATTTTCTGATCAATCTGCTTTGTGTTTAAGATGCATGTTCTTGCTTCACTCATAAGCACGAAATTAGCTATTTTTTCTCCAGTTTCACGAACAATTCTCTGCCCGATCTTGGCGCAATACTGTTAAGCGCTCTTTCCATCAGCCCAATCTTGAAATGGGGCTCGAAATAATTGAGGTATTCTTCTTTGTTTCCTCCAAATGGCGGACCTTCTTCCGTGAGTGGGAAATCGAAAAGGAGTCCCACCAACTTTCCTCCTTCAGCCAGCAGTTCGTGCATTTTTTCAGCATATTTTTTTCTGAGTGAAGGACTTAAGGCGCAGAAAAATGTTTGTTCAAGGATGAGGTCGAACTCACCTTCAAGCTCAAAGAAATTCCCATGCACCAAGTGATCTTTTGGGATGTCTGGTATGGCTTCGCGAAGCAAATCTAAAGGCTCCTGAGCTAAATCCACCACGTAGGTATGCTGAAAGCCCTGCTTCCACAGGTAGGCGGCTTCGTGACCTTGACCACAACCGGGAACCAAAATCCTCAAGTTTTTGTTCGTCAACTGATCGATGTAGGCTTTTAATGGCGTACTGATTTCACCAATATCCCAAGCGGTTTTTCCTTCGGCGTAGCGGCCAGACCAAAATGCTTCGTTAAGCGCTTTCATTTTTTTTCGAATAGGGCTACACATTCCACATGGGAGGTGTGCGGGAACTGATCTACAAGCGACCATTTTACCAGTTGGTAGCCGTTTTCAATCAAGGTTTCAGTGTCGCGCGCTTGCGTTGCAGGGTTGCAGCTGATGTACACCATTCGAGGAGCGTCGATGGCAATTACCTTGCGCAAGGTTTTTGGGGCGATGCCACCTCGGGGTGGATCGAGCACAATGGTTGAAATCTTCCCTTGGTACTCCGGGAATTCGTTCAAGAATTTGCCCACATCGGCCGCGTGGAACTTAACGTTCTCAATACCATTTCGCAAAGCATTGGCTTTGGCGTCTTCAATGGCGCTTTCAACAATATCAACACCAATAACATCCCTCTTGATTCCTCGAGCGAGCAATTGAGTAATGGTTCCAGTTCCGCAGAAAAGGTCCATAATCACCCCCTCGTGTTGATTCAAATCGCCAGCGTATTCAATGGCTTTATCATACAGACGCTCGGCGCTCGCAGGGTTGGTTTGGAAGAAGCTACCCATCGATACTTCGAAATCCAAACCGTTGATGCTTTCGTTGATTGTTTCTCGTCCGAACACCAAAGTGCTAGAACCTTCGTTCGATTGAACGCGTTCTCCTTTATCGTCGTTAATGCTGTGCAAAATACCCGCAATACGATCGCCCCACAAATCTTGACATTTCGCCACAAAACCAGGCACATCGAAGTTCTTGAGTCCGTCTGAAGTTGTTACCAAATTGAAAAGCAATTCGTTCGTTCTTCGGCTTTTTCGGACAACAAAAAAGCGGAAAAAGCCCTCTCTTTTCGGCGGATGCCAGGCCGGTAAGCCAGTGTTTTCGAACCAAAGACGGAGGTCTTTAAGTTTTGACTCCAGTTCTTCGTCAAACAAGCCGCTATCACCATCCAAATTTTCAACCGCCCACCAAGTACCACGATGCTTGAAACCGAGTCCGAAATCATCGCGCTCTTCTTTCAGGTCCAAATCAAAACGGATCACGCTGAAAGAGTACTCCATTTTATTTCGGTAATGCCAATCTTGAGGCGAAGCAATGTAGGTATCGAATAGCGCTTCGATTTCACCAATACCGCCAATACGCTTGAAGAGCTCAAAAGTGGTTTTTTGCTTGAATTCTTGTTGTAAATTAATCGGTAAGCGAGCGTATGGGGCACCAGGAATGGCTTGAAAAGGAACTTCCCTCTCATTTGGAGATTCCTCGATGACTTCGTCCAATTTGCACTCGGCATGGCGCCTTTTCGACTTCACTACACGGGCCAAAACTTTCTGACCAGGAATGGTGTTTTGCACAAAAACCTTGAAATTTCCTTCCTCTGTTTCCAAATCAGCAATGCCAACACCACCAAAGGCCATGTCTTTAATGATTAGTTCTAATTGCTCTCCACGCTTTAAAAGCCGTTTTCTATTTGCTCCCATAAGATGGCAAAAGTACATCAATTCAATCGCAAGTTGAATGCATTTAAATACCTTCGTAAAATGCGAAGTTTACTTTTATTTATCTGCTTCCTTATCCAAGCCAGCTTCATCCAGTCCAAGGATATTCCCGTGCTGAGTTTTTTCATTCATGCCAATGAAGCGCAAGATGAACTCTCTTGGAACGAGCGTTTTCCTGAAATTGTTATCTTGATTCAGGACTATGAGCTCGTTGGTTTGCAGGATGTTGATGAAGAACAACTCCGCGATTTAAAAGCCGCTCTGCCCGAGTTTGACTTTGTGCTAGGAGCGGGGAACACCTACAGCAACACACCTGTGTTGTATAGAAAAAGCAGTTTTTTATTGCAGCATGAACAGGCTTTTTTGTCGGTCAATGAACGCTTTTCATATCAAAATCACCAAGCCGTTTTGGCCTTACTTTATCATCAAGAAAGTGCCCAAAGTTTGCGCCTTGTAAATACCCAGTTCGAAAAAGGACCAGAAGACCTTCAACTTGCCGCTCTTCGTCACTTGAGAAAGCACCTTTTGGTTTCAAGTGCCGATGTGAACATGCTCATGGGCAATTTTCCTTTCATTCCTCAAGATGAAATGTACGCTGTGCTTGATGATGAAGCCCTTCAAGATACTTTCCACACAGCAGAATTTCGCTGTAGAAACGATTTCTCCACTTATAACACCTTCGACCCCGCAGCCAAGGTGCACATGAGGGTGGATTATATCTTTGTAAACGGCGCCGATGTGAAGTGGATTTGTGCTGAAGAACGGTTAAAATTTAGTTTTTACCTCAGCACCAATTCTCCTGTTTTCATCATCTTATCTTTAGATTAATGAAAGCCCTTCTTTGGATAAAAATAGCTTTAGGTCCAGCACTTTTCTTGCTCATCACCATGATGCCGGTACAAAGTTTAAGTACCGACGCCATGCACACCTTGGCCATTGCCGCTTGGATGGTGGTTTGGTGGGTTACGGAAGCTGTGCCCATTGCCGTAACTTCGCTTTTGCCCATTGTTTTATTCCCCTTGATGGGCGTCACCAGTGTTCAGGAAATATGTACGCCTTACGGAAACAAGTATGTTTTTTTATTCCTCGGAGGGTTCATGATTGCCCTTGCCCTCGAACGTTGGAACCTTCATAAGCGCATCGCCCTGGGCATCATCGCGGCAACGGGCACTGGAATTCGTAAAATCGTTTTGGGCTTTATGCTTGCAACGGCTTTTTTAAGCATGTGGATCAGCAATACAGCCACAACACTGATGATGCTCCCTATCGCCGCATCGGTGATTGCTTTGCTAATGAAAGGAGGGAAGGGCGAAGATGCCGTAGCACCGCGATTTGCCTTGGTACTTACCTTGAGCATTGCTTATGCCGCTAATGTTGGAGGAATAGCTACCTTGGTTGGAACTCCACCCAATGCGAGCATGGCGGGGATCATGTCGCAGCAATACGGCATTGAAATTGGATTTATGGAGTGGTTCAGGATTGGATTTCCTTTTTCTGTCTTGATGATTTTCCTCACTTATATCTTACTTACTCGGCTTATTCTACCCTTACCCAAAGGGAACTTCGAGCAAGCTGATGCCATCATTAGTGCAGAGCGTGGGAAATTGGGTAAGTGGACCCTCGCTCAGCTACGGGTAGCCCTTGTTTTTATGCTCACCGCAAGTGCTTGGATATTTAGGTCGGTTTTAGATGATGCCCTTCCGAATGTGAAATTGGACGACACCATTATCGGTATTGCAGGGGCAATTTTGTTGTTTGTACTTCCTTCGGGAGAGCAGGATGAAAGCAAGCGTTTTTTGATGAAATGGGAAGACACGAAAAAACTTCCTTGGGGCATTTTGTTGTTGTTTGGTGGTGGGCTGGCATTGGCAACGGCTTTTAAAAAATCGGGATTGGTGGAAAGCATCGCCGAGCAGTTTGCTTCTTGGAGCGACATTCCGGTTTTTGCCTTGTTGATGATTTTCTCGCTTTTGGCCCTATTCTTAACTGAGGTCATGAGCAACCTCGCCTTGGTAAACATCTTCATTCCTGTGGTGGCTGCTATTGGCGTTGGCATGGGCTTAGATCCTTTGGTTTTGGTTATTCCGGTAACCATTGCGAGCAGTTGCGCATTTATGCTGCCCATGGCTACACCTCCCAACGCTATTGTTTTTGCTTCAGGCTTTATCAAGATACCTCAGATGATGAGAACAGGTGTCTTGTTGAATGTCGTTGCAGCCATCCTCGCTGCCCTGCTCATTCAAGTTTACCGATATTTAGATTGGTTGTAATACCTTCGCGCAACAATGAAAAATTGGCTATCCTATCTTCGAGACCGACACCATTTGATTTACATCATCTTGCTCTTTGTGCTCTGTTTCGCCGTCTTGCTTTACCTCTATCCACGAGAATCGGCCTTTACTTTTGAAGCCAAGTTGGGCGGTGTTTGGGAGCATGAAACCGTTTCGGCACCCTACGATTTTGAAATTCACCGAACCACGGAAGAACTTTCTCAAGCCAAAGAACGCTTGGAAGAGCAGAAAATTCGCGTTTATGCTGCCGTGGAGGAAGACATCGTCAAGCAAATAAAAACAGCCTTCGAAAGCGAGTTTAGAGCGCAGACCTTGGGCGTAGAAGGGCTTCGCGAAGCAAATAAAGACAGCCTTATTGAAACCGGCAAGCGCTTGATTCAAGCCGGGTATAAAAAAGAAGTACTGCAGCTTCGTTCGGAAGACCGAGGTGAAGACAAGATGATTGCGCTTTCCAATGCCGGACAATTAAGAAGTAAAAAGAACAGCTCCGTTCAAAGCATTGAAAAGCTCAGTGCCGATCTGATCGAGAAATTCGCTAATCCCGCTTTTGGAAGTTATTTCGAAGCGAGTTTAGAGAAGTCATTGGCACCCAATTATCGTTTTTCTTCAGAGCAAACAGAGCTCTTGATTGCAGCCGAATTGAACTCCCTGAAAAAGCCCATTCGCGAAGTGAAAAAGGGTGATGTTTTGGTGAGAAAGGATCAGGTTATTGGCGCTCCAGAATTGCGTTCACTGGAAAGTTTGAAAATGGCCTTTGGTGGTGATATGAGCGATGGAGCTTCAGGTGTTCTGCTCCTTCTTGGGCAAGCCTTACTCATTATCCTCTGCCTCATTTCGATTGTTATTGTGCTTCGATTGTTTCAAGCTCAAAGTTTGACGCAGCCAGATAAAGTCAGCTTCGTGCTTTTGTTAATTGTAATGATGGTGCTTTTGGTGAAGGCCGTAACGGCGGTAGAAGGACTCCATTTGTACCTTGCGCCCTTGTGCATTTTACCCATTATTGTGCGCACTTTTTACGATACCAGAACTGCACTCATGTTGCACGTGATTACCGTGTTCATGATCAGTTTTATTGTTCCCGATCCGTTTGAATTTGTGTTCTTACAGATCTTCGCGGGGATTTTGCTTCAGTTTGGGATCACCAATTTGTACCGACGCTCGCAGTTTTTTGCTTCGGCCTTGGTGATTTTTGCCAGTTATAGTTTCACCTACGTGGGCATCAACATGGTGCAAGAAGGGAGTTGGTCGCAAATGCACTGGGAAACCTTCGCTTGGTTTGGAGGGAATGCCGCTTTGAGCTTGTTTGCTTATCCGCTCATCTACATGTTCGAGAAGAGTTTTGGGTTTATTTCTGAAATCCGACTCATGGAGATCAGCGACTCTAATCACGAACTTTTACGCAGTTTGAATGAGAAGGCCCCCGGTACCTTCCAGCACACGCTTCAGGTAGCCAATTTAGCAGAAGAAGCCACGCGCGCTGTGGGTGGTAATGTCTTGCTTGTTCGGGCTGGGGCTTTGTATCACGACATCGGTAAAATGGAACACCCGGGCTATTTCACCGAGAACCAGCACGGCATCAACCCACACGATGAGTTGGCAGAAGAAGACAGCGCTCGCATCATCATCGATCACGTCTTGATTGGGATTGAAATGGCGAAGAAAGCTAAACTTCCGGAGGAGATCATTGATTTTATTCGCACGCATCACGGAACAACAAGAACAGAGTACTTCTATAGAAATGCCGTGAAGAAATACGGAGAGGAGCAAGTGAATGAAATGGACTTCCGCTATCCTGGTCCGAAACCCTATTCAAAAGAAACCGCCATTCTAATGATGGCCGATGGGGTAGAGGCCGCATCGCGTTCTTTGGGCGATTATACTGAAGAGCGCATCACCAATTTAATCGAGGGCATTGTGAATCATTTGATGAAGATGGAGCAGTTTGACAACGCCAGCATCACCCTACAAGAAATCAGCATCATCAAAGACATCTTCAAGCAAAAACTCATGAACATTTACCATTCACGAGTAGCTTATCCCGATTAGCGAATTGAAGCAATAGTTTGACCTACTTTGGCTTCACAATGCCTTGCTGAATGGCCTGTTCAAAGGTGTCTGAAAGCGTTTCTTCGAGCGGACGATAAGTGATGCCCAATTCCTTTATGCTCTTGCTGTTATTGGCCTTCCATTCAACATCCACATTGTTTTTTACAAACTTCCAAGTGATGACTTTATTCACCATTGGTCCTACGAGGTAAAGCAGCCATTTTGGGGCGAGGCTGTGTGGAACTTTATATTGGTCGCCAAATTTTTCATGCACCAAACGCGCCATTTCCAGCATGTTGGTGTTGTGACCAGAAACAATGTTTCTTCCCGAAGCATTGGGCTTGAAACCTGCTTGGTAGTGCGCTTCGGCCGCATCTCTAATATCGCTAATCCCAATTCCAACGCGTGGAACACCCGTGCTGAGGCTGCCATCAGCCAGTTGTTTGAATATCGCTAGGCTTTCTGATTTGCTGAACTCAGGGGCCAGGGCTGGACCAAAGATCAAGCTTGGGTTAATTGTTACCAATTTCCATTGGTCTTGTGTATCTGCGATTTCCCAGGCCGCCTTTTCTGCTAGCGTTTTTGAATAGTTGTAGGGTTGATAGTCGAGCGATGCCGTATCGTTCCAAATGCTTTCGTCGAGCTCGCCATTGGGTCCTTTTTGGCAATCGATCGCATCCGTGTACATCGCAGCGCAAGAGCTCGTGAGCACCACCCGTTGCACCGAAGGAGTGGCCTTGGCTTGTTCCAGCACATTTCGGGTTCCGAGTAATGCCGGATCGATGAGGTCTTTCTGTGCATCTTTCACCACCGTAATGAAAGGCGAAGCTGTATGGAAGACAATTTCGCAATCCTTCATCGCCTTTTCAAAAGCACCTTCTTGCAACAAGTCCGCCTCAAAGAAAGAAATCTCTCCGGGCGATTCATCTGCTAGTTTTTGAAGATGGGTTGTTTTGTTTTTCTGGCTGATGTTTCTCGCCGTAGCATGAACGTGGTGACCTTCTTCCAAGAGTCGTTTCACAATCCACGACGCCACATAACCTGTAGCTCCCGTAACGAGTACTTTTTTTCCATCTGCCATCATGGAGGCGAAGGTAGGAAACAAATTGCTGCTCTGCTTGGAAAAGGGTGTATTAGAATCAATGGACTTCTTGCAATGGAAAACGAATGCTGAATATTGTTTTTTCTTGAGTTGAAGTAAATGAAAGTGTACCTCGATGCTCATCAACAACGTTTTTTACAATACTCATGCCTAGTCCAGTACCCTTGTTTTTTTCCTTTGTTGTGAAGAACTTCTTGAGGATCTTTTTTTGGTCTTCCTCGTCGATCATTGGTCCGTTGTTTTCTATACACACGCTTAGTGCGTCATCCTCAGTGCTACTGCTCACCGCAATGTATTTGTCTGCTTGATCACTTTCGTCAAGAGCATCGATCGCATTTTTGATGATGTTGGACCACAACTGGAGCAATTTTACTTCAATACCAAAAATCACTACTTCTTTCGAAATGTTATTGATGAATTTAATTTGGTTTCGGGTGCGGTACTTAAACACTTTTTCGACTGATTCAATGCTTGACTTTAGTACAATATTTGACTTTTCTTGGGTCAGATCTTCTCGAACAAACAGGGTTAAACTCGAAACTACTTCACTGGCACGAGCTACTGATTCTTCAATGCTTTTTTGGAACATGCCAATGAGTTGTATTTGTCGCAGACTTTTTAAGAAGTGAAGCGGTTCGTCGAGTTCCAATATTTGATTAATAAGTTCGATTTCATGTTTATCAATTCCTGATCGGGTAAATGCACTTGCAATGTCAGAAAGCAAAGCTTCGTCTTGCATTTTTGTTCGTAGCATCTCTTCCATCTCTCGAGCACTCTGGATGAGTTTTATTCCGCTAGTGAAAATCTCTCTTTGTCCTGTATCGTAAATTTGAAGGGCAAGTTGACTATTTTTCCAATCGATTTCATTCGGATTTTTGAAAAGATGATTCAGCAATGAATATAGGTTCGTGTTCGATGCTTTTATGGCACCCAATGGTGAGTTCAGGTCATGTGCCACCCCAGCAGCCACTTCCCCTATTGTGGCCAGCTTATCTTGCGCTACGATGTTATTGGACAAGTCGAGGTTGACCTTTGTGTTTTCAATCACCTTGGATTCCAAGTTGCTATTGAGTAAGCGTAGTTCCGCTTCCTGGTTTACTCGTTGTTCTAAGTTGCTGATGATCGTTGAAATCGCTAGAAATGATTGTCCGATTTCGAGCAACTTGTGTTTTTCGTGATGGTCGCAACTGAAAATAAGAACTCGACGATTCTCTTGAACTCCAATCATTCCAGAAATCATGAAAAGATTTTGATCGCTGTCGATGCTTTTTACAAATCCTTCAGGAATAGGAACAGGTTGCAGGTTTTCCGACTCTGAAAGTGTTTTATATAGAGGGCTTATTTCTTTATTTATGAGCACAAATCTATTGGAGTGACTCACTACAACGCTCGATTCGTTCAGGTCGCAAAACATGACCAAATCCAACTGGAAAAAACCAATGAGGCTTTGTAGTCCTTCAGCTACAATTTCGCGGTAGTTATCAGTATTGGCATTAATGAATGACTTAGACATTTCAAAAAGTGCCTTGTTTAACTTGTTTTGTGTTCTAAGTTGGGCGGTTTTTATTTCTACTTCATCTTCCAGGTTGTGCAAAAGCAGTTCGTTTTGCTTTTCGAGGTTTTCCAAATTGGAGCTCAATGAAATCAATGCATTGTTAAGCGTAGATATTTCATCCTTTCCTTGCTTTCGTTTAAATCCATGATTATACTTTTTCGCTTCCAGATTTTTAGCAAATACAACAGCACTTGAAATTGGCCGACTAATGAAGAAAAGTGAAAAACCAAAAAGCACAATAGAGCTTAGAATTGCAATCGTACTGAGGTAGATGACAGGCCTGTTTATTTGCGCCAAGGTTTTTAAATCTTCATCTAATGAAGAAGCCATGATAATGCTCCCTTGGATAAGTTTGGAGTCTAAAGGTTCTTTGATTGTTATGTAGTTTTCATTCTCTGCAAAAACCAGATGTTTTAAAGAATCTGGGTAGCAAGCAAAGATGTGTTGCTCAGTTCCATGCCCTTCAATAAGCGCTATGTAGGAGAATTCACTACTCTTTTTAATTTGATCTAATTGATTTCGAAGCCCCTGTAAATCTGTATTTTCAATGGCAATAATAATCGCTTCTTTCGTGATTAAAGCATTGGAGTATAAGGCTTTTTTGGAGTGGTTCTTCAGCAGGTCAAAATGCACATTGTTGTAGTGTACCGCCATTGGCACAGATAAGCTTAGTCCTACTATGGTGAAGATTAACCATATTTTGAATGCCAGTGAACGAAGAATTCTCATTTATTCGATGTTAATCAACAATTCGTTGGGCACCACACCTTGGAAGTTGATGAGAATACCAATAGCACCGGGTGTTTCAGAAACAAGCTGCAGAATGTCTTCGTTGCTCATATTAAACACTGGTGGGTTAGCTCTCCCCTGAAATACTAAGGCCAGCCAGAATTTCTGCATTTCTGAAATACTCATTTTGTAAAGTGTGTAAGAAGCAATTTTTGCTCCTTTATGCTTATCGGAAGGCAAAACAAGCAAGACGCTTTCATCACTTTTCCAATAATTTCTCTGGCCCCTGAAAACTTCAATAAGGGCTTTTTTCGATATTGATTTTTCGCCCGTGCTGTTGCCTATAACTGTTATTGAATTCCAGTCTTCTTGGCTAACTCCTGCTGTGCTAAGGCATAGCATCACCACTAAGGACAAATACCTGATGCAGTTAGATACCATAGGAGAACTGAATTTTAATTTCTGTTTTGGATGAGGAATCATGATGATGTTCCCATGGGGATCCCAAGTATTGTTCTACTTGAAATTTTATGTTAGCCAAGGGGTCCAACTCATATTTGTAACCCAACGAAAACTTCATGCTTGAGGTATGTTCTGAGTGTAAATCCTTTTCCCCAATATGAATGAAATCACCCATAATATAAGGCGTATGCTTTTCCTTGAAATTGTAACCTAAATACAAATAAGTGCTAAAGGAATTGGCGTAGCCCAATGTATCTGTTCTCGTAATGTTCAACGCACTTTCACTAAGTATCTCCACCTTTTTTTCAAATCGGGCAATGCTCAAAGCAAGCATGTGAAAGTCAACAGGCCCTTTGTAATCAACATTGTGTGCCACATGTGAGTGAGCATGAACACCATATGAATTTGTGCTAAGATGATCGTAATAATAAGAAGCACCTATTCGAGTTCCATACTCAGGTTTGATGTGCATTGCTGCGAGAAAAGAATAATTTACTCCAGAGTCAAACACATCACTTGATTCAATTCCATTTCCAAGTTGAACATCATATCCAAAATTCAGTTTACCCAAATTTTGACCTTGAGCCCGAAGTCCTAGAGTGTGAATAGGTAAGAAATAAGAGAACATTTGTGGTCGATCAATGGTAGGAAAGAATAACCTTCCGTGGTGGTAAACATCGTTCCAGTAATTAATCGGGCTATGCATTTTGCCAAAAATAATGGAATGATTATTCCTATACTCGTATTTCAAGCGCGCACGTTCAATACTTGGTGCAAAATTTGACTTTGTTCCAGAATCAAATTTCACCACTGTTTCTCCCAAGAAACTCAAACGCTTATTAATAATGGCGTTGATGAAGAGGTCTTGCTCACCAATAGCAAAATAAGCGTTCGTTATATTTTCGCTGTTAAGGTGTTCAAAATGACTTTCGATATGTCCGAAACCGTTAATTTGGATTTTCTTTTGGGCTGAGGCTAAGACACTTAAGAACACTAGAGCGAATGAAGCGAGTAGTTTAGCTAGGGTCATTAGTTTTCATTTGTAGGTTTAGCGGCAAACAACTTTTGACTTTTGAAAAAAGGTCTTTTTCATCCCAAGGTTTACTTATGTAAAAATCGAGCATGTTCTCTTCTACCAAATCAGACACAGCAAAGGCATTGGAATTACCAGATAACATCAAGGCCTTACTCATTGGGAACTCGGAGCGAATGATTTTAATGAATTCGTCGCCATTCATTTGTGGCATTTGGAAGTCAACAATACACACAATCGGAGGGAAGCCGTTAGAATAATTATTTCTTATGGCTTCAATGGCCTTCAAAGGACAAGAGTGTCCTTCCACTACAAAATATTTCGGATCGAAAAGTTTTTCCAATTGATACGAGAGCATTTTAACAATCATCTCGTTATCATCAATACAATAGACTACTTGCACAGTGTATAAAAAGTTAGGTCAGGCAAGTTAATATTTTTTCAGTTCTTCGTTGTAGGGGCAATTCCTACACTGCAGAAACAAGACTTGGAATGCGATTTTTTTGGTATAAATGGATTCAAATGAGTATGGCTTGATCATTTGACACACTGGAAGAATAGGAGGGAGTGTGCAAAAAAAAGAGGGCTCGATAGAGCCCTCTTTAAGTGATCGCGCCAGGATTCGAACCTGGGACCGTCTGCTTAGAAGGCAGATGCTCTATCCAGCTGAGCTACGCGACCGTTATATTTTCTAACTCTAACCTTCTGGACCGTCCCGATTGGAAATCGGGATGGGCTATACAGCTGAGCTACGCGACCAAATTAAATTTGGAGTGCAAAAATACAAATTCATGCTAATTTGCCTAAGTAATTCTTACAAATCAATCATTCAAATCGAAAAAACACGCTTTAAGAGGGATGAATGGTCTGTCTAAGCCTTTGGAAAAGAACACTTTTGCTCAAAGTGAAAAAAATATTTCGCAGCTTAAATCTGATTAACTACTTTTGTCGTCCACAAATTCTCAAAGGAGAGGTGGCAGAGTGGTAATGCAGCAGCCTGCTAAGCTGTGCACCGTTTAGGTGTCCTGGGTTCGAATCCCAGTCTCTCCGCTCCTTAAAGCCCTTTTGCAAAAGCAGAAGGGCTTTTTTATTAGCGAATTCGTTGTTATTCAAGGTGAAAGGGAAAAAGTCTAAAAAATATCCCTTAAATCCATTGGATTTTCATCAAAAGCACTAAATTTGCCGTCCAATTCGGAACAAGGAAACTTGAATCGATAAGGCGGGGCGTAGCGCAGTCCGGTTAGCGCACCTGGTTTGGGACCAGGGGGTCGCAGGTTCGAATCCTGCCGCCCCGACGAAATAGAAAGCTGATTCATTGAGAGTCAGCTTTTTTTTTGCTTCATACTTTACTCTTGTATTTTCCTCTTAAACAGCGCAGTCCGCTTAGCGCATCCCGATTTTTCATCGGGACGGTCCCAGGTTCGAACGTCGAAGACCTCTCCGAAGGAAATCCTTGCGCGATCACTTAAAGAGGTCTCTATCGAGCCCTCTTTTTTTTTCCTACAATTCGCTCAGCTGGATAGAGCATCCCGATTTCCAATCGGGACGGTCCCAGGTTCGAACGTCGAAGACCTCTCCGAAGGAAATCCTGGCGCGATCACTTAAAGAGGTCTCTATCGAGCCCTCTTTTGAATTGCTTGTTGGGCAGTCGAAGAAGGTTTATTTTGCCACAAAACGCTTCGATAGAATTGGAAATCAACGCTTGCACATGCATTCTGCGTCGGGCTTACTTCATGATGATTTTAGGCGCTCCCAATTGGATTATGGTCACTTGTTACACAATGGCTACGAGCTCACAAAGAAAGCAAGTACCTACGAGGAAATCTTTCGTTTGGCTGCATTCAACGTGTACGCTCATAATCGGGATGATCACAGCAAGAACTTCGCATTTTTAATGGATAAAACTGGAGACTGGTCGTTTGCCCCAGCATACGACCTCACACTTTCCAACTCCTCCCACGGTATGCACAGTACCACTGTTGCTGGTGAAGGGTACGCTCCAGGTAAAGCTCAACTCATGGAGCTAGCAGAAACCTTCCTCATTTCAAAAGCGGAGAAAATCATCGAAGAAGTGCGTTATGCCACTGCTCATTGGGAAGGGTTTGCTGCTTCCGTTCATTTGAGCTCAGCAAAAATCGAATCTACACGCAACGTCTTGTCGAGGGTGCTATTGAGGGAATGAAGTATTACAACTAAGAGTGGATTAGAGTTTGCTT
>Ga0209652_1000183_pt1 | contig 52515 bp, 54 predicted proteins | sample SaaInl74LU_5_DNA_FD_184641 | JGI IMG/M metagenome (GOLD analysis project Ga0209652, IMG submission 184641) | Marine microbial communities from expanding oxygen minimum zones in the Saanich Inlet - ESP_74LU_5_DNA (SPAdes) (version 2) | ecosystem: Environmental > Aquatic > Marine > Intertidal zone...
GGAACGTCGTCCAATACCTTTGGGAGCTCGGTGCCGAGGTCGAGGTTCGTCGCAACGACGAAATCGATATCGCGGGCATCGAAGCGTTAGCGCCCGAAAAAATTTGCATATCCCCCGGCCCTTGCTCCCCTAACGAAGCGGGGATCTCTATGGCGGCCATTGAGTACTTCGCCGGCAAGCTCCCTATCTTTGGTATTTGCCTTGGGCAGCAGAGCATCGGTGCTGTGTTTGGTGGCCATATTATTCGTGCTCCGAGTGTGATGCATGGCAAGACAAGCGCTATACACCACACCGGACAGGGAGTGTTTGCTGGTCTCAAGAATCCTTTCATTGCTACTCGTTACCACAGTCTCGTGGTCGACCCACGGACCTTGCCCGACAGCCTTGAAGTCACCGCTTGGACTGAAACAGATGAGGGTGAGCAAGAGGCGATCATGGGCTTGCGACATAAGGTTCTCGATGTTGAGGGTGTTCAGTTCCACCCAGAATCGATCTTGTCTGAACACGGTCATGATTTGCTGCGAAACTTTGTGGAGCGGCCGGCCCGCTAGGTATTTTTAGTACTCTGAGCTCTCCCTAATACCTTGATCGCGTTACAGAATATATTCGAGCGGCCATTAAAATCCGAGAAATTCGGTTTCGTATTGGGTACTCTAGGCGGCGAATTGAAACCCCCAGCTGGGGCATGGACGGAACATGGAAATCAAACAAGCCCTTCAGCAGCTCGTTGATGGAGAGTCGCTCTCGAGAGAAGACATGCGGGACGTCATGACCGCAGTGATGACGGGAGAAGCAACGCCTGCGCAGGTTGGTGCCTTGCTAATCGCGTTGCGTATCCGCGGTGAAACCATTGATGAGATTACCGGCGCAGCAGAAGTCATGCGCAGCCTTGCTACACGCGTATCCGTTAGCCAAGAGTATTTGGTCGACCTCGTTGGTACCGGCGGCGACGGCGCAAATTTGTTCAATGTTTCAACCGCGGCCACGTTCGTAGTCGCCGCTGCGGGGGGGCGTGTGGCCAAGCATGGTAATCGTTCCGTCTCTAGCTCAAGTGGGAGTTCAGACGTTTTAGAAACCCTAGGAATCCCATTAGACTTGTCGCCCGAGCAAATTGCGCGGGCTATCGATGAGATTGGCATTGGTTTTATGTTTGCGCCGGCACACCACAGCGCTATGAAGCATGCGGTGGGACCGAGGAAAGACCTTGGTATGCGCACGCTCTTTAATATCTTGGGTCCGCTGACAAACCCTGCTCACGTTGAGCGACAAGTATTGGGCGTTTTTAGTGAAGATCTATGCCAGCCCATCGCCGAGTCATTGAGTAAACTGGGGAGTAAACACGCGCTTGTTGTTCACAGTGATGACGGCCTTGACGAAATTTCTATTGCTGCAAACACATCTGTTTGGGAAATGCGTGATGGTAACGTCGAGCGATTTCGTATTGATCCGGCAGACTACGGTCATCGGCATGCCTCGCTTGAAGGCTTAACCGTTGAAACAGCTCAAGAATCGGCTGACCTTATTCGCTCAGCCTTAGGTCGAAAGCCTTCGGAGGCGGGACTTAAGGCGCGCTCGATAATGGCACTCAATGCAGGTGCCGCAATCTATGTGGCAGGTGTCACCAAAACATTGCACTCAGGGATTGAAATGGCCGATGACGTTATCGCCTCAGGGCAAGCCGCCGACAAACTTGAAGCCTTCGCGGCGTTTACATCTGGATTAAAGGCGGAGGCACTGTGAGCGCCAAACTAACAGCACCCACCGTTCTAAAGAAAATCATTGACCGAAAAGTCGAAGAGGTAGCCGATCGTAAAGCAGTTCGTTCCCTCTCAGATCTTCAAGTTCTCGCCAGCCAAGCATCGCCGACTAGGGGTTTTAGCGCCGCTCTTCGCAGCCGAGTTGCGGATGGTGACCCCGCAATTATTGCCGAAGTAAAGAAGGCGAGTCCCAGCAAGGGCGTCATCCGAGAGCATTTCATGCCCGCGGAGATAGCTACAAGCTATGAAAATGGCGGCGCTACCTGCTTGTCAGTGCTTACTGATATTGACTTCTTTCAAGGCGCTGACAGCTACCTCATCGCTGCGAGACAGGCCTGCTCTCTGCCCGTTATTCGCAAAGATTTCACAATTGATCCCTATCAAATTTGGGAGGCGCGAGCCTTAGGCGCCGATGCGGTGCTGTTAATTGTTTCGTGTCTCGAATTGCCATTACTCAAAGAGCTTTATGCCTGCGCCCAAGATGCGGGGTTAGATGCCCTCATTGAGGTGCACGACCAAGCCGAGCTCGATGAGGCGCTGCAGTTGGGTTCGCCGCTCGTCGGAATCAATAATCGAAACTTGCATACGTTTGAAACGTCATTGCAAACAACAACCGATTTGCTCGCCACGATGCCAGAGGGCGTACAGGTCGTTACGGAGTCGGGTATTCATACAAAGGCTGATGTAAAACACATGCGTGATAATGGAGTGCATACGTTCCTCGTAGGCGAGGCATTTATGCGCGCTGAAGATCCTGGGGTGCGCCTGCGCGAAATGTTTGAATGAAGGCGGCGTGCCACCTAGTTGATGATATTGCCTTTATCATCGACTGCCACGGTCTTTGGTTCTCGTAAAACAACAATGGTCTTGCCAGATACTTCAATAAGACCGTCTTCACTTAGCGCTTTTAGTACTCGCCCCGCCATCTCTCGCGAGCACCCGACGATACGTCCAAGTTCTTGGCGAGTAACTCGAATTTGCATGCCCGCTGGATGCGTCATGGCATCGGGCTGATGGGTAAGGTCGATAAGCGTCTGAGCTATACGGCCCGCGACATCGACAAAGGCCAAATCGGTTAACTTACGCGTGGTGTTGCGCAATCTGACGCCTATCTGTGTTGTCAGTGCGTAGAGTAAGTCAGGAAACAGAGCGCGGACTTGGTGAAAATGCTCGTAACTGATTTTGGCTAGCTCGCATTCAGTACGTGCGATGAGATTCGCTGTGCGCGTCTCTTCGCCGAATAAGCCCATTTCACCCACGAAATCACCGGGGTTCAGATACGATACGACCATCTCTTGCTCGGAGTCCTGATCGTTGTCATCGACGACCACGGATACGGAGCCATCGAGCACCAGATACAGATGCTGCCCGGGCTCGCCTTGGCGAAAAATAAACGAGCGCGGTGAGTACAGCACTCGCTCACAGTGGGAGAGGAAAGCTTCGGCCTCGGGTATTTTTCGCGTGACGTCGGGTTTCATACGTCGTCTGATATTCCAAAAACAGGGAGCCATAGAATACCGCATGTTCATTCTATGTCTATGGCGTTCATAACACCCTATCAGTACTTGGGTATTACCCTATGAAGCGCGGTTTTGCGAACAGCTGTTCTGGGTTTTCGCTGGAGTAAGTAAAAAATTGTAGCGCTATTTGTATCTGCTAAAGCTGATCCAAACAGGTCGCTTTGCTGTAATCTTTCGCACCTTACTGTTGAAAGGAACATCACTATGAAAGGCACGGTTAAATGGCTCGATGGCGCCATGTTTATTGGCGAGTCTGGTTCTGGTCATTCGGTCGTCATGGATGGTCCGGAGGACCTCGGCGGCCGAAACTTAGCGCTGCGGCCTATGGAAATGCTGCTCTTGGGTACCGGTGGTTGTGCGATCTACGATGTCATATCCATGCTCAAAAAGTCACGTCAAGACGTTATCGATTGTCGTGTCGAGCTTGAGGCCGAACGCGCTGACGCAGTCCCCGCGGTGTTCGAAAGTATGAATTTGCATTTCGTGGTCACGGGTTATGGCTTGAAGGAAGCGCAGGTTAAGCGTGCTGTTGAATTGTCCGCGGAGAAATACTGCTCCGCTTCGATCATGCTGGCGAAGGCGGGCGTGGCAGTGAGTCATAGCTTCGCTATTGAGGAAGCTGAACGTTCTAGCGAGTAATCAGACCCAGTAACTGCTGTCCGTCATGATGCGTGAAATCTTTGTCATCGCATCTTTGACAGGGCGGGGGAACTCGCTACCGCCCGCTTTTATTGCGTTTTCACCGTGTCGCTCTTCATCTTCGAGCATTTGCTGCAGGATCAACTGTGATTTCCGATCATCAGCAGGCAGGCTTTTGAGGTGGTCGCGTAAATGACTGGCAACGCGCTCTTCCGTAGCGTGGACAAATCCTAGGCTAACTTTGTCACTGATTGCCCCGGCTGTGGCGCCTAGCGCTAGCGATATGCCATACCACAGAGGGTTTAAGGCGCTTGGTCTTGCACCTAGCTCCTCTAGACGTTGCTCGCACCAGACGAGATGATCGATCTCTTCCTGCGCGGCGTCTTCCATCTCCTCTCGTGTGCCTGCACTTTGGGCGGTGAGCGCCTGACCTTGATAAAGGGCTTGGGCGCAAACCTCTCCGGTGTGATTCACACGCATGAGTCTTGCGGCGTGCTTTCGTTGTTTGTCGCTCAGCTGGGCCTCGCTATGCCCTTCAGCAGGCGATGGGCGCGCCGCAGAAGCACCTCGACGAGAGAGGGTACGCAGCACGGAATCCGCTTCGATAAGCAGACGGTCAAGCGCTGTTAAATCTCGCGATGTCATATTGCCCCCTCGCTTTGCGGTGTATTCAACGATCAATCGCACGCCAACCAATGTCGCGGCGATAGAGCATGTCCTGCCATTGAATGGTATCAACGCCATTATAGGCGTTTTCGCGAGCATCCTGGATAGTGTCACCTAGCGCGGTAACACACAAAACACGCCCACCACTGGTGACTACTTGGTCGTCTTTTTGAGCGGTGCCGGCGTGAAAAATCTTCGTGTGCTTTGGCTGGTCGGTAAGCAGTCCATGAATGGCATGACCTTTGTCGTAATTGCCCGGATACCCTCCAGCAGCCAATACAACACCCAGCGCTGGGCGCGGATCCCATTCAACACTCGCGTCGTTTAATGCGCCACCGATGGCAGCAGAGCACAAATCACCGAGGTCGCTTTTGAGGCGCATCATAATGGGCTGGGTTTCAGGATCACCAAAGCGACAGTTAAATTCAATAACGCGGGGGTTACCGTCGGTGTCAATCATTAGGCCTGCATAGAGAAAGCCGGTGTAAGGCATGCCGTCTTTAGTCATGCCCGCAATAGTCGGCTCGATAATGCGTTCCATCACTCGTTCGTAAACGAGGTCGGTCACGACAGGCGCTGGTGAGTAGGCACCCATCCCGCCGGTATTAGGTCCAGTGTCGCGCTCGCCTACGCGTTTATGATCTTGGCTCGTCGCCATGGGTAAGGTGTGGGTGCCATCTGCTATGACAATAAAACTTGCCTCTTCGCCGGGCAGAAACTCTTCAACCACGACGCGACAACCAGCTTCACCAAAAGCATTGTCGGAGAGCATGTCGACAATTGCCGCCTCTGCCTGTTCAAGTGTCTCAGCAACAATGACACCTTTACCTGCGGCAAGACCATCGGCCTTGATCACGATGGGAGCGCCGTGTTCACGGACATAGGCTAGCGCGTCATCAGTATCGGTGAAGGTAGCGTAATAACCCGTAGGAATGTCGTGCCGCTTTAGAAAGTCTTTAGTAAAGGCTTTAGAGCCCTCAAGCTGCGCAGCTGCTTTGCTTGGACCAAAGCACGCTAAGTTACGGCTTTGAAAGTAATCGACGACACCTTCCACTAGGGGCGCTTCTGGCCCAATCATCGTCAATTGACAGTCATTTTGCGCCGCGAAGTTTGCAAGTGCGGGAAAATCCATGACATCAATATCGACATTCTCAAGTCCTGGCTCATGCAAAGTTCCCGCATTACCGGGTGCTACATAGACCGTTTGCACGTTCTGCGACTGTGATAGCTTCCATGCCAAGGCGTGCTCTCTACCGCCGCTACCTACAACTAAAACATTCATTAATAACTCCTTCGACGTAGGGCGCGATTAGTGGCGGAAGTGGCGCATACCCGTAAATACCATCGCCATTCCTGCTTCATTGGCTGCCGCGATCACCTCGTCATCGCGAATTGAGCCGCCCGGCTGAATGACGGCCGCAATACCGCGCTCTGCGGCATTCTCAATACCGTCGCGGAAAGGGAAAAAGGCGTCCGACGCCATGACGGCGCCCTCGACTTGCAGATTCGCATGCTCCGCCTTAATCGCCGCAATGCGCGCTGAATTTACGCGTGACATTTGACCCGCCCCGACACCAATTGTTCGACTGTTTGCCGCGTAAATAATGGCGTTCGATTTGACGAATTTGGCAACTTTCCATGCGAACAGCAGGTCACGCCACTCCTGTTCGGTGGGTTGGCGTTCGGTGACAACGGTAAGATCTTCACGAGCAATCATCCCATCGTCACGATCTTGAACGAGTAGTCCGCCATTCACACGTTTAAAGTCCAGAGAGCGAGCTGCGTCTGACCAGTTGCCTGTGCGTAACAAGCGCACGTTCTTTTTCTCAGCGACCGCGGCGATTGCCTCGTCTGAAATCTCAGGCGCAATAATGACTTCAACGAACTGCTTATCGACGATAGTTTTTGCTGTTGGGCCATCGAGCTCTCGGTTAAAGGCAATGATGCCGCCAAAGGCAGATTCAGGATCGGTATCAAAGGCCAGCTGGTAGGCCTCGCCCAAATCCTTGGCAACAGCAACGCCGCACGGATTAGCATGTTTGACGATTACGCAGGCCGGCTCGTCAAAGTTCTTCACACATTCTAGAGCGGCGTCGGTATCGGCGACGTTGTTGTAGGAGAGCTCTTTACCTTGAAGCTGTACGGCAGTGGAGATGCCCACTTCTTTAGGATTCGCTTCTTTATAAAAAGCGGCCTTTTGGTGGGGGTTTTCGCCATAACGCATTTCTTGAGCTTTGTGGAGCTGAAGATTGAAAGTGCGCGGGAAGTCGTCGCTGCCGCTGCCTACAAGACGGCCAAAGTAATTTGCAATGGCCCCGTCGTAGGCCGCTGTATGCTCATAGGCCTTGATGGCTAAATCAAATCGCGTCGTGAATCGAGTGTGGCCGTTATTGGCGTCCATTTCCTCTATCAGGCAACTGTAATCCCCGGCATCAACAACAATGGCCACGTCTTTGTGGTTCTTCGCTGCCGCCCGCACCATGGTAGGGCCGCCAATATCGATATTCTCAACGGCATCTTCGAGACTGCAATCGGGGCGCGCTACGGTTGCTTCAAAGGGATATAGATTCACGACGACCATATCAATGGGTGCAATGCCATGCTCTTCCATCACAGAATCGTCTGTGCCTCGACGGCCTAACACGCCCCCATGGATCTTTGGATGTAGCGTTTTGACACGTCCATCCATCATTTCTGGGAACCCGGTGTAATCAGATACTTCCGTGACCGCTATGCCTGCTTCTCGGAGCATGCGACAGGTCCCGCCCGTCGATAAAATTTCCACCCCGCGAGCGGCAAGAGCCTGGGCAAATTCAGTGACGCCAGTTTTATCCGAAACACTGATTAGCGCACGGCGAACGGGGGCGAGGGCGGTGTCATTCATTAAACGATTTCCTGTGTGATGTCGCGACTGAGTGGGAAGTGAAAAGCGTGTTATGCCGGTTGAATTAGGCGCCCGGTAGATCTAACAGACCGTATTGGCGTAATTTCTTGCGCAACGTACCGCGATTCAAGCCGAGCATAGCGGACGCCTTACTTTGATTTCCTTGGGTGTAGTTCATGATTGCAGCGAGTAGCGGTTGCTCGACTTGAGAAATAACCATGTCGTAGAGCTCACTGCAGCTTTCGCCGTCGAGTTCCGCTAAATAATAGCTAATTGAATGATGCGCACTCTCTCGCAAAGGCTGCGGTGGTGTTGAGGTGTCGGCAGTGATTGGCGTGTTATGCGGTTTTTGTGTGGTGTTTTTCATGCTGCGATACGCGGTTTGAGGTTGGTGGATGCGGTTGATGGGGTCATGACCTGTGCCGTGTAATCGCCCAGTTGCGCCGCTAAATAATCAAACGCAAAAACTTGCTCTTGAGCGGTCTCTAATCGATTGAACGCCGATTTCCAGCTCGTCCAGATGGGCCATATTGCTAATCGGGTGTTAATGAGGGGGTCCTCGTTCAGCCCATCGACAAACCAGCCAATGTGCTTACGCGCTATGCGCACGCCTAAGAAGTCGCCGTAGAATTCGTGCAAGGCCGAGAGATGGTGTCGAATAATGGCACATTGCTCGCTGGGTGCAGGGTGATCTACTGGCTGATCGGTCAATGCGCGTGCAATCATGCCTGGCAGCCATGGCTTACCTTGGGCCGCGCGACCGATCATGACGCCGGCGGCGCCCGTGTATTGCATGACTTCACGCGCTTTGTCAGCACAAGTAATATCACCATTCGCCAATACGGGTATGGACACTGCGTTAGCAATGGCAGCGATAGTGTCGTACTCGGCTTGCCCTTTAAAGCGATCAGCGCGGGTTCTGCCATGCACGGCAAGCATTTGAATGCCGGCTTGTTCCGCGATACGTGCAATCATGACACCGTTGCGCTCTTCGCGACTCACGCCGGTGCGGATTTTCAGTGTCACAGGTACGTTCACTGCATTAACCACGGCATTAAGTATGCGTTCCACCAGTCCCTCGTCAGCAAGAAGCGCTGATCCTGCCGCTTTTTTGCACACTTTTTTGGCGGGGCAGCCCATATTGATGTCGATGATGTCGGCACCCTCGTCGGCGTTGAAGCGCGCCGCCTGAGCGAGTTGAACCGGGTCGCTGCCAACAATTTGGACAGACCGAATGCCCGCCTTATCGCTGCTCTGACGCCTGAAGTGGCTCTTTCTGGAATCTTTCAGGGTTAAATCTGCCGTCAACATTTCGCCCACTGCCATGCCGGCACCCAGAGCGACACAGAGTTCTCGCAGCGGTAAATCGGTAACGCCAGCCATGGGCGCTACCACGACCCTGTTGGGGATCGTGTGATGTCCGATTTGCAGTGTATGGGTGCTTGTCGTCACAGTCATTAAGGTGCTGAAAGTAAGGTGCTTGAAAAGGACGTTGATTCTACACGCGTCGGCGAAGCGACTGAAGGTTTGTGGCTATTTTTTGTTCAATTTCACACTTTTCGTCTAAATTGTCGTAAACGTCGGCGAAACAGCAGACTTTGGGCGTAATCTCCTATTTTTGATAATAATGCCAAAATGTTCGACAGCTGAGATTGAATATTGCACACTCGTGCTCCAAAGGTGATTGATGCCGACAGGTTCGCTGAAAAAGGGAGCACGATGTCCGACATTCTTGTATTACATGGGCCTAATTTAAATTTGCTCGGGACGCGCGAGCCCGAGGTATATGGCCGCGAATCCCTCGACGATATTAACGACCGACTACTTAAAGAGGCGGAACGAGCTAACGTAACACTCACGTGCGTACAAAGTAATGCAGAGAGTGAGCTCATCGAGGCGATTCACGCAGCTACAGCGGTCGGCACGCGGTTTATCATTATTAACCCCGCTGCATTTACGCACACCAGTGTCGCGCTTCGCGATGCTCTACTCGGTGTGGCTATTCCCTTTATTGAAGTGCATTTATCCAATGTGCATGCCCGTGAATCCTTTCGCCATCACAGTTATTTTTCTGACGTTGCCGTCGCCGTTATCTGTGGCCTAAAGAGTTTTGGCTACGATTGCGCACTCGCTGCCGCGTTGAAACATATCGACTCTTAACAGCGCTCCGAACGAGGAAGAAGCTATGGATATCCGTAAAGTTAAAAAGTTAATTGAGTTACTCGAAGAGTCGAATATCGACGAGATCGAGATCAAAGAAGGCGAGGATTCTGTGCGGATTAGCCGCAATAGTGGTGCTGCCGTGATGCAGGCCCCTATGGCCTATGCACCACCGCCTATGGCGCCAGCGCCCGCAGTGGCAGTTGCTGCGGCGCCTGCAGCCGAGCCTGCTGCAGCCCCCGTTTCCGATGCTAACGCTGTGCTCTCGCCCATGGTCGGTACTTTTTATCGTTCGCCGGGCCCTGACGCCGCCTCGTTTGTTGAGGTCGGTCAAACTGTGCGCGTAGGCGACGTTCTCTGTATTGTTGAAGCGATGAAAATGATGAATCAGATTGAAGCTGATCGCGCGGGAACTGTAACGGCGATTCACGTCGAGAATGGGGACCCCGTTGAATTTGACCAGCCCCTGATCACTATCGTTTGACGCGCGGGGGATTCGCGTCCCCTGCCAAAGAGGAACACCCCATGCTTGAAAGAGTATTGATTGCTAACCGAGGCGAGATTGCCCTGCGGGTACTTAGGGCCTGTAAAGAGCTCGGTATTGAGACTATTGCTGTTCATTCAACCGCTGATCGAGAGTTGAAGCACGTGCGGCTAGCCGATCAGGCGGTTTGTATTGGGCCCGCACCTTCCGCGCTCAGTTACCTAAATATCCCCGCAATTATCAGCGCTGCAGAGCTCACCAACGCCGACGCAATTCACCCCGGCTATGGTTTCCTATCTGAAAATGCTGATTTTGCAGACCAAGTCGAAAACAGCGGCTTTAAGTTTATCGGTCCTCGCGGTGAAACGATTCGTCTAATGGGCGATAAAGTTTCTGCGAAGCAGGCTATGAATAAAACCGGTGTTCCCACCGTGCCCGGCACTGAAGGTGCGATCCCTGATGATCCCGATGAAGTACTGCGCGTGGCTCGTGAAATTGGTTACCCCGTCATTGTTAAAGCGGCGGCGGGCGGCGGTGGCCGCGGTATGCGTGTGGTACACAACGAAGAAGTGCTGCTTAGCTCTATTGCCGTTACACAGTCAGAGGCGCAGGCAGCATTCGGTTCGCCGGTTGTGTATATCGAAAAGTATCTGCAGCGACCTCGACACGTAGAAGTTCAAATTATCGCCGACGGACAGGGTAATGCTGTGCATCTAGGTGATCGCGATTGTTCATTACAGCGTCGACATCAAAAAGTGATTGAGGAAGCACCGGCTCCAGGTATCGATGACAAAGCGCGCAACGATATTGGTGAGGCCTGTGTGCGCGCGTGTATTGAGATGGGCTATCGCGGTGCGGGCACTTTTGAATTTCTTTATGAGGACGGCGGCTTTTACTTTATCGAGATGAACACACGTGTTCAGGTTGAACACTGCGTCACCGAAATGATCACAGGAATTGATATTGTTCGAGAGCAACTGCTGATCGCTTCGGGTGAGAAGCTGTCTTTCACTCAGGCCGATATACAGTTACGTGGTCATTCCATTGAATGCCGAATCAATGCGGAGGACCCACGGACCTTTATGCCATCGCCTGGAAGGATCAATACTTTCCATGCTCCTGGTGGAAATGGGGTGCGCGTTGATTCACATGTTTACAGCGGCTATACGGTTCCACCTCATTACGACAGCATGATCGGCAAGCTGATTACCCACGCTGATACCCGTGAGGCAGCTCTTGCCAAGATGGCGCAAGCGCTCGACGAGCTGGTAGTTGAGGGCATCCGGACCAACGCGGCGCTGCATCGTGAGTTAGTCGTGGACCCCTCGTTTGTCGCTGGAGGAGTGAGCATTCACTACCTCGAAAGCAAGCTGGAACATGAGCGTTGAGTCAGCCCGGATGGCAGGAACTAAAAGTCGAGACCGTCAAGGATCAGGTTGAGGCGTTAGAAGACTGGTTCTTTGAGCAAGGTGCGGTAGCTGTCACTCTTGAGGACAACGCGGATGAGCCACTGCTAGAGCCTGGCGTAGGTGAGACACCACTTTGGCAGAACGTTAAGGTGGTGGCGTTATTTGTGGAAGGCCTCGACCTTGACCCGATCGCAAGAGCTATTCCCACAGAGTGGCTTGTTGCTCCTGTTTGCGCGCCAGTGCATATCCCCGATCAGGACTGGGAGCGCGCCTGGATGGACAACTTTCATCCTATGCAGATGGGTCCTCGACTGTGGATTTGCCCTAGCTGGATAGACCCACCTGTAACGGACGCGGTTAACGTCATGCTCGATCCAGGATTGGCATTCGGTACGGGCACTCATCCAACTACGGCGATGTGTCTCGGTGAATTAGATTGTGCAATAGCCGATGGCGCGCGGCTCGTTGACTACGGCTGCGGCACGGGTATTTTGGCCATTGCTGGTTTAAAGCTTGGGGCACACAGTGCGATTGCGATTGATAATGACCCTCAAGCGATCATAGCGAGTCATCAAAATGCCGAGCGCAATGGTATTGCTGCCGGTCAGTTGGAGGTTGTGATGCCCGATAGTGAGGCGATTGGCCAGTGGGCGGGAAGCGCGGATGTCGTGGTTGCCAACATTTTGGCAGGGCCATTGGCACAGTTAGCCCCACAGCTGATCGCGCTGTTAAAGCCGGGTGGTCGCTTGATAATGGCGGGTTTACTGGCTGAGCAAGCTAAAGACCTGATGGCGATCTACCGACCACACGTTGCCCTCGAAGTGGCCAATGACCTTGAGGGCTGGGTGCTATTGGCGGGAAATCGACGTTAACCTTGCGACAGTAATTCGCGAAGATCAATCAGCGCTGCATTTGCTCTCGATACATAGCTCGCCATAACTAACGAATGATTTGCAAATAGCCCAAAGCCCGATCCGTTCAGAATCACCGGACTCCATACCGTAGCTTGGGTTGCCTCGAGTTCGCGAATAATTTGCTGCAGGCTTACACGGGCATTTTTCTTATCGAGTACGTCAGCAAAGTCGATTTCAGCGGCTTTGAGAAATTGAATGAGCGCCCAAGCTGCCCCTCTGCTTTCATAGAAGACGTCGTCGACTTCAAAAAAAGGCGTGCGGATTTCTCTTTCTCGAGGCTCAGACGTTGAGCTCGACGCCGCGGTGTCTCCAGCCAAATCGGTATTCAATCGACGCTGGCCAACACTTGCCGATAATCGCTGAGAAAGACTCCCTAAACGTTTTTCGACCATGCTTAACCAAAACCGCAGGTTGTCCGCACGGGCATAAAATTGCGAGCCGTCTTGGCTGCGCAGTGGCAAGCGCTTTAAATAGGCGTCGAGATAGCGTCGCGAGTCTGCGTATTCGCTTTCCGATGCCGGTAGCGCCCAACTATCAGATTGAAAGTTGATGCGTGGCTCTGCAAGGGTGAGATCGACGTCTTCCTTAGATTGACTCTGTGATCGGCTTAAAACCTCTCGCAGTGCACGTGCTAAATCACGTGATTGAATGAGCACACCGTATTCCCAGTTTGCCATATTGTCGAGAAAAACCCCGGGTGGCGTGATGTCGTTGTGGATATAGCCGCCTGGCTTGTCGAGAAGCGTATCAATCACCTCAAGTAGGGCGGCTGTTGTGGTCGTACCCGTTACTATCTCTTGGTTATTTTTCAACGCATAGTTAGCCGCATTGGCTCTGACATCGAACGCGTCTGGAATATTGCTCCAATAAAATCCAACCCCTGTCGCGATAACAACGTAAGCGCCGAGTAGTCCGCCAATCCACGGGCCAAGGTTTGAATCACCGGTACTCAGGCCGTTAAGCAGCAGGGTATCTTTGAGCTGGTTAAAGAACTTTTTAATGCTGTTAACCGGTGACATCCGTGACTCCTAGCAGTGCGCGTTTAATCAGTGATTCATGTGGAGATGGTGAGCATCATGATCGCTTTGAGGGCCCTTACGCAATACTTGTGCCGTGGCGCAGTTGGAGCCTTCTTGAGTAGTTAGGCAAAGCGATACGGTGCTCTCTGCCTTGGGCATGTCGCTAATGCCCATTAACATTATGTGGGCACCGCCAGGCATGAGCTTCAGGCTTTCACCCGGCGCTAGTTCCACGGCTCCCATTGGGACCATGCGCACTGAATCGCCCTCCTGAATGCTTTTATGCAGCTCGACCCGCTTGGCGAAGTCTGCACTGCCGCCATTGATTATGACCGTATCTGTGCCGCCGTTTGTAATAACGCCGTAGGCCGCCGTCATGGTTTGGGTGGGAGGCATCGCGCGAACCCAAACGTTTTCCCAATTGATGTCGGCCTTGGCTGTCGCCGCTGCCAATAGTAGGGCGGATGCAACAAAGCGCGTTAAGTAAGAGGGCAAGATCTTGCGGTTATTCATACTGACTCTTGGCATAGCGGTTCCTTTCATAGCGGGTCCTGTCATAGCGGTCGTTGTGATAGTGGTTCTTGTCAAAGTGGTTTCTGTCGGTGAGTAGGACAACATCAACGGCCTAGTGCGCTGCTGGCGCTTGCCCGTGTTAAAGCGTCCTCAAGAATATTGGGGGTCAACAACTGCGGTAGCAAGAAAGGTTTTTTGCTGGGGTCGGCGGGATACATTACGTAAAGCGGAATGCCATTTCGACCGTGGCTTTTAACAAACGCGCCAATATCGTCGTCGTAGTTGGTCCAGTCTGCCACCATGTAGGTAACGCCGCTGTCGTCAAACGCTGCTCTTGCCCGATCAGTGAACAGTACGGCTTTTTCGTTCGCAAGACAGGTAATGCACCAGTCTGCCGTTACATCCACAAATACCGGTATTCCCTCTGTGCGCAGCTTAGTAAGCGCGTCTGTCGACCAGTTGACCGTGCCTTCATGACGCGTAGCAATAGATCCACTGTTCGTTGTAGGTCCGCGGTAGCCCGCCATGGCGAGTGCGATACCGATAAATGCGATCGCGATGACGCGTCGCGTCAGACTGCCGCGATAGAGATAAAGCCCGAGCGCCAAGAAAATCAGGCCACCCAGTGCGGAGGCCATAGTGTCAATGCCCGCTTGTTTACCGGCAACCCAAAGCAACCACACTGCGGTCGCATACAGCGGGAACGCCAGGAGTTCCTTAAGCGTCTCCATCCATTGGCCGGGTTTTGGCAGTAGTTGGCGAGCCGTTCTGCTGTAGCTGAGGAGTACCATGGGTGCAGCCATGCCTGCACCGAGTGCAACAAAGACACTGAGTGCAATCACTGCAGGTTGGGTCAATGCAAAACCCAAGGCCGACCCCATGAAAGGCGCGGTGCAGGGGCTTGCGACTAGAACGGCAAGAACGCCGGTGAAGAAGCTCCCTTTGTTGCCTCCCTGCCCTGCGAGCGTGCCTCCGAGGTTCATAAGGCCTGAACCAAAGTGCACTACGCCTGACAAAGATAGACCCATAGCTGTGAACAAGTAAGCGAGGCCAATCACGAATCCTGGCGACTGTAGCTGAAAACCCCAGCCGATCAGTTGGCCGGCATTTTGTAGTGCGATCAATGCGCCCGCGATAGACACAAAGCTGACGACCACGCCGACTAAATACCACCACGTATGACGATGATGCTTGGCCGGATCGCCGGTAGCAAAACTCAATACTTTGAGCGATAAAATTGGAAATACGCAGGGCATGGTATTCAAAATCATGCCACCTAGAAATGCAAACAGCAGCGCGCTTAGTAATGTGGTTCCAAGAGGTTCTTCGGCCTGCGCTGACTCAGTTACCGTCGCAGTATTCGGATCGAGTAGGCCGCCTTTTTGTGCGGAGGCAGCAGTCAGTGACGTTGGCTCGCCAAGAGTAATGAGACCTGTTGCGCCATCGATGGTGAAGATTTCAGTATTCGGCGGATAGCAGAGTCCCGCATCGGCGCAGCCTTGGGATGTAACGGCGAGCTTAGCAGTACCAAACATGCGTTCGGTGGTAAGGCTTAGGTCGGCGCTTTGGTAGTAAACCTGCACGTCCCCGAAGAATTCATCAACTTTTTGCTTTGCTTGCGGAAATTTGAATGCGGTGCCGATGGCGCCACTACTGTCTTCAAGCGTTACTTTGAACTGATGCTGATAAAGGTAATAGCCTTCGGTGATCTGCCAATACAATCGCAGTGTCTGAGGATCAGACTGTTCTACTTCAAGCTGATACGCTTCCTCGACAGGCAGAAACTCAGGTGCCGCTGAGCGGAACGCGCTTAAGTCAATTTGAGCGACCGCGAGCAGTGGTACAAACGCTAACAGTAATGCGCTCGTTCTCGGTAGCTTAAGCAGCGTAATAAGTGTGTTAAGCATCGCTAGTATGTCTCACGAGCGCTTGTATCGAAGGCGAGTACCTGTTTGCAGCGATAAACGAATTTCTTCGGGACTTAGCTCGTCTGGAAAATAAACGCCAGATATTTTCGCGTCCAGCAAACTCGCACCTTCTAAATTTGTCTCGCGGAAATCGATGCCGGACAGGTCGGTATTTCGGAAATAGGCATTGCTAAAGTCTAGGCCTCGAGCGTTTAGCTTGCGCAAATCTCGACCGCGGTAGTCGCCACTTTTCAAATGAGACGTGTCAAGCGTATCGCGATTGCTATTGAACGCATCGACATCTTCCTGGCGAAGCATCTGATACAGCGGATCGGGTTTTATCGCAGGTTTAACGTCATTGTGATTCATCAGTTTCTACCTCGTTACTTACAGAATGAGTTTGGCCGTAGAGTGAACGGCTACTCACCAAAAAATTCGTCTCGCAGCGCATGATAGCCCTCAGGCTGCAGGCGCGGTCCAAAGTATTTCACCACTTCACCCGCAGCACGGACAGCAAACTCCGCCGAACGAGCGTAGCTCTCGCCACGAGCCAAGCCATACAGGAAAGCTCCCGCAAACATATCACCTGCACCATTGGTATTTACTGCATCGACGGCGTGGGCGGGAACGGTCACGTGTTCAGTGCCGTCAAAAACAAGGGCGCCTTTGGCACCGAGGGTGACGACATAGGTTCGAGCAATTGCACCGATAGCTTTACAGGCCTCGCTCAGTGAGTCTGTCTTACCCCATTCTAGGGCTTCCGCTTCATTACAGAATGCCAGGTCAACGCTCTTGCCGATCATTTCGGCCATGTTGTCTCTAAAAAATTGCACCATGCCAGGATCAGAGAAACTGACGGCGGTTTTTACACCGTATTGCTCAGCGAGCTCACGGGTTCTAACGGCAGCGGCATGGCCTGTGGGGGAGGTCACTAAATAGCCCTCCAAATAAACCCACTCGGATTCACTAATGGCGGTTTCATCGACTTCGGCGGTGGAGAGTGTTTCCGATACGCCTAAATAGGTATTCAGACTTCGTTCAGCGTCAGGTGAGATCAGCACAATGCACTTACCTGTGGTGCCTTCTCCGCGCTTATCGCTCAGGCTATGCGCGACTCCAGATGTTTCAAGGTCGTGTAGATAGATATCGCCGTCGCCGTCGGCTGCCACTTTACAGCTCATAAAGGTAGGTGCGCCGAAAAGTGCTGTCCCGATCATACTGTTACCAGCACTTCCACCTGATGCATGGCTCGCTTGGATTAAGTGATCGGAAAGGTTGTTGAGCAGCTCGGCTTGCCGCGCTTCATCAACCAAGGTCATCATGCCTTTTTCGACGCCCATAGAGGCAAGCTCTTGATCGGTGACTTTGATCTCGGTATCTACCAGGGCGGCGCCAATGGCATAGGCGGCATATTTCTTCACGTTAAAATCCTTCTGCTAACAAATCTTGAGGCTTCATAATTGATGATTTTCACGCTCACTATAGAACCCTACGGGCGATGTTCAAGTAGCCTTTCCCAAGTGGTGTTTCTAAAGTGGGTGTACTGCTGTCGTCCCAAAAGCGATACCCGACATGCCCTGATGCGCCGGTCGCAATGTCTTGCCCCACATCATACCGGAAGCCGTCCATCAAAAGCGGCCTCTTAGGGCAGAAAATACTTCCGATAATTGGCATTTTGGCGGGCTTGCATTGAGGTGGGAGCGGCGCAGTAACGCCACTATTCACCACGCCCCTTTCACGGGGTATTTTGTGTGGCACCTCAGCGCGGTCGCGAGCACTAGGCCCGGTCTAAAAAAGAGTGCATCAGTTAGAGCTGCAGTGACATCCAGATTGAGTCGTCCTCGGCAAATCCCGCGCGGCGGTAGAAAGCTCGGGCTCGCGTGTTCCCTCGCTCGGTTTCGAGAAACATCACTTGGCAACCACGCGCGCGGACATCGTCAATGATCTGTGCCATTACTTGGGCCCCAAGTCCCTCACCGCGACGGCGAAGATAAATCTCATCGATCAGTGCCTCACGGCCACCGGATTCGAGGCTGTAACCCCAGGTCAGCACAACGTAGCCTGCAGACGGCTCGACAATATAAACGCAGCCATAGTCATCATTGTGTAAAAGCGGGGTTAGCGAGTGACCGACGCGTTCGAGGTCAAAGCTGTGCGCGTCAATGACGCAAAACTCGTTGATCAATTCGATAAGCCGCTCGCGATCGGACTCATCGGCGCGGTGCAGTAGCGGGTGGATATTAGTCATGGGCGTTACTCATACACGTCAGTCGTTGTCCGTTGTAGACTACCCATTGTAATGCCTGCATCTATTTACGTGCTTTCTTATCAGTTCACGCGACAATAGGGGTGAGGGGTAACTAACGACTGCCGGGAAGAATCATGCCTTTTGCTTTGCCACAGCTCATCAAACGTCTGAAACGCCACGCTAAACCTGCCGGTGGTTTTGGGCCTGTTAAAAAGAAGGCAGCCGTTGCCATTCCAATGGCGACAGTCGGCGACGAGATATGCATCTTAATGATTCGACGCGCAAAACGTGCCGGTGATCCATGGTCAGGCCACATGGGGTTTCCGGGAGGGCGTCGTGATCCGTCCGACCATAACGAGCTTGATTGTGCGATTCGTGAGACTCGGGAAGAGCTGGGCTTCGATTTAAAAGAGCACGGTGAGCTGGTGTGCGAGCTTGGCGAGGTTAACACCGGCTGGCGTCCCGATAGACCGGAGATGTTGGTCACGCCTTTTGTTTTCACGCTGAATGACATTCCCATAATGACACCTAATTATGAAGTCGATGGCGTAATTTGGGTGCCCCTAGACTTCCTTTTAGATCAGGGCAATAGGGTGCCCCTCAAGTGGGAATGGCGCGGTGAGGCGGTGGAATCTGATTCCTATATCTATCAGGGGGATCAAATTTGGGGGCTGTCGCTGATGATGCTCGACGAATTAATGGCGGCGACCCAGCGCTAGTTAATTACCCTTAGGTTCATTGTCTATGTATTCCTCTTGCCCACGCAAAAAGCTGCGTGTATCCAAAATGAGCTCGCGCACTCTTGGATCTGCTTTACTCGCTCTAGCGAGTGCCTGCGTGTCGGCATGACCGCTCAAGTAGGCGTCGATCAAGCTAATGAGGACTGGCGTCATCTTCGGGGCATAATCCCAGCGCGCCATTGAGGGGACTAAGTTACCTATTACCGCATTGCCGTTCGCGCTTAAGAAATAGCCGCCACAACTCGAGAGCAGGTAATCTTGCGCGCGCCCGAAACTAATATTGGGGGTTAATGGATTAAAGCCATCGTCGGGGACGGCGTCGATTTTTTCCAATGCCATGATCCAGCGGCTGCCTGTTGGAAAAGACTCTGCGGGAGGTCGGCAGTAATCTCGCGCTTTCATCCAGATTCGTACGTTATCCAGCCACGTTTCACCCAACAGGGTTTGCTCTAGCTGAAGATCTACCGCATTGCCTTTTATTCGAGTGACAGTCCCTAAGACGGTCAAATCACTTTGTGGTGCGACCTCAGAAAAACTGCCTTGCCAGAGGCAGCTGCACTCTTGTTCAGTTGAATTTTGGGCGTGGAGCGACGCGCTACAAAGTAAAGCGATGAGTGCTGCGGCGAGGGTCAGTCGTTGTCGCATGTCGGTGATTACGCTGGCTGATAAGGGTTTTAGCGCTTAAGCAGCCGTGCTGCGTCCATGGCAAAGTACGTCAAAATGCCATCCGCGCCGGCGCGCTTAAATGCCAATAGCGACTCAAGAGTTACCGCATCGCGATCAAGCCAGCCATTGGCAAACGCTGCCTGATGCATGGCGTACTCGCCGCTCACTTGATAAGCAAAGGTCGGCGCTTTCAGTTCATCTTTCACGCGACGAACAACATCGAGATAAGGCATGCCCGGCTTCACCATAATCATATCCGCGCCCTCGTGAAGATCTAACGCACATTCATGAATCGCTTCGTCAATGTTTGCTGGATCTTGCTGGTACGTTTTCTTGTCGCCACCCTTTAAATTGCCTGACGAACCAACGGCATCGCGAAAGGGACCATAGTAACTTGATGCATACTTGGCGGAATACGCCATGATCAGGGTGTTGACGTGTTGTTGTGCTTCGAGCGCAGTGCGGATGGCGCCAATACGGCCATCCATCATGTCCGAAGGGGCAACACAATCTGCGCCGGCATCCGCATGGGACAAAGCTTGCTTTACCAGAACAGTGGTTGTCGTGTCATTCAGTACGTAGCCGTTATCGTCAATGATGCCGTCCTGGCCGTGCGTGGTGTATGGATCGAGCGCTACATCGGTCATGACGCCTAGCGCAGGGCAGGTTGATTTCAATGCTTTAATTGCGCGCTGCACAAGCCCATTCGGATCCCAAGCAGCTTCGGCAAGCAGCGACTTATGTTCCTGGCCAACCACTGGAAACAAGGCAAACATGGGTATGCCTAAATCCACAGCCTCAGCACCCAGCTCGCACAATAAATCAATGGATAGACGTTCAACGCCGGGCATAGAGGGTACGGCCTCGCGCTGATTCTCTCCCTCGAGGACAAAGACAGGATAAATAAGATCGGCAGTCGTTAGGGTATTTTCAGAAACCAACGCGCGAGCGAACGGTGTCGCCCGAAGTCTGCGCATTCGAGTATTGGGAAACGGTCCGCGAGCTGTACCTGTCATGATTGAGTCCTTTATAGCGCCGCGAACGCCGTTTCGGCGATTGCGATAGTGGCTGCGATGTCTTCATCTGTGTGAGCACTGGACATGAACCCGGCTTCAAATGAGGCGGGAGCGAGATAGACGCCCGCATTTAACATCAGATGGAAAAAGCGATTAAAGGCCTCGGTGTTAGCACTGATCACTTGCTGATAGTTAATGACTTTTGCCTCGTCTGTGAAGAACCCCCCAAACATTGTCCCTGCATGGTTAGTTGTGAATGGCACGCCGGCTTTGTCTGCTGCGGCTTGCAAACCCTGGCAAAGCTCATTGGTATGGCGGAAGGGCTTATCATAAAAGCCCTCGCGACCAATCACCTTCATAGCGGTAAGGCCTGCTGCCATAGCAACGGGATTGCCTGAAAGAGTACCTGCTTGGTAAACAGGGCCGAGGGGCGAGATATGTTCCATGATGTCTCGCCGGCCACCAAACGCTCCGACGGGCATGCCGCCGCCGATGACTTTACCAAAGCACGTAATATCGGGCTGTATCCCCAGCCAGCCTTGGGCGCACTGCGTGCCAAAGCGGAAACCCGTCATCACCTCATCGAATATCAGGATGCTGCCGTTTTTAGTACACAGCGCACGCATTGTTTCCATAAAGCCTGGCTCGGGAAGAATGCAGTTCATATTGCCGGTCACAGGCTCGGTAATAACACAGGCTATCTCGCTGCCGAGCTCGGCAAACGCTTGTTCAAGGGCGCCAGCATCGTTAAAGGGCAGTGTGATGGTGTGTTGCGCCAGTACTTCCGGCACCCCCGGTGAGCTTGGCACGCCGAAGGTCAACGCGCCTGAGCCCGCCTTGATCAACAGTGAGTCTGAGTGCCCGTGATAACAGCCTTCAAACTTAATAATTTTGTCGCGACCCGTCGCGCCGCGGGCGAGTCGAATGGCGCTCATGGTAGCCTCGGTGCCCGAGCTGGTCATGCGAAGTAGCTCAACACTGGGAACGTATCGACAGATAGTTTCAGCGAGATCACATTCGATCTCTGTAGGGCAGCCAAAGCTCAACCCTGTTTCCGCCGCTTTGATGACAGCCTCGCGCACTTCCGGATGATTATGCCCCATAATCATGGGGCCCCATGACAAGACGTAATCGATGTAGCGATTGCCATCAACGTCCCAGATATAGGCACCGTCGCTGCGCTCCATAAAGCGCGGAGTGCCACCAACGGCTTTAAACGCGCGAACGGGTGAGTTAACCCCGCCAGGGATGCTTTGTTTGGCGCGCTCGAATAGTTCTTCTGATCGTGTCATGGCTGTTCTTCTAGTTCGAATAGTTGGGTGATTATCGCAGGTGGCAGCGTACGGTGCACCCTTGGTGTGAGTGAAGCCTATTATCGGACTGTCTCCTGAGGCTCTCGTTTTTTTTGGTTTTTGTTCTCACTGCCTAAAAAGGTCGTGTGTAAACTAAAATGATAATGGCAAAGAGGAATAGCACGGGTACTTCATTGAAGAACCGATAAAATACATGGGTCTTGTTATCTTCCCCGCGATTAATACGTCCCATATAGATGCCACACTGGACGTGGTATGCAATGAGAAACGCTACTCCCGCTAATTTCAGTTGCATCCAGCCCGCTGACAGGTAGTAGTCGAGTTGGTAGCTTAATCGCCACGCGCCAAATACAACGGTCAAAATCATAAAGGGCGTAACGAACTTGAAGAGCTTTCGTGCCATGATGGCAAGTGTTTCTTTAGTGTTGATATCGTCGGCTTGCGCGTAGTAAACAAAAATACGGGGCAGGTAAAAAAGCCCAGCAAACCAACTGACCATAAAAATTACGTGAAGGGCTTGTACCCAAAGCATGACGACCTCGGCTTAAAATGAGAAAGTGTTCGCCCTTGAAATATATCAGAACGTTGGGAGAAAGCATGATCAAGGTTGGAATAGTTGGAGGCACCGGCTACACAGGCGTTGAATTGTTACGGCTGCTGTTACGCCATGCATCCGTAGAATTGAAGGTTATCACCTCCCGCGGTGAGGCTGGCCGACGCCTTGATGATTTATTTCCTAATCTGCGAGGCCGCACCGATTTAGCCTTCACGGACCCTTCTGAAGCTGACTTGGAAAGCTGCGATGTTGTATTTTTTGCAACGCCGCATAACGTCGCCATGCAAAGCGTACCGTCACTGGTGCAAGCAGGTGTTCGCGTTGTTGACCTCTCGGCTGACTATCGTTTGCGCAATGTATCAATCTGGGAGGCTTGGTATGGCGAGCCGCACACAAGTCCGGAACTTTGCCAGACTGCCGTGTATGGCCTTCCTGAGCGCAATAGAGATGCGATTATTTCGGCACAGTTAGTGGCATGCCCGGGCTGCTACCCCACGTCGGTTCAGCTAGGTTTTATGCCCCTACTTGAGCAGGGGATCATCGATCCTTCCCAGCTCATCGCCAGCAGTGCCTCGGGAGCAAGTGGCGCTGGGCGGCAAGCGAAAATTCCCAGTTTACTGACCGAAGCCGGTGAGAGTTTTAAAGCCTACGGTGTTAGCGGCCATCGTCACTTGCCCGAGATAGAGCAAGGGTTGTCAGATATGACCACTGAATCACCGATACTGACCTTCGTACCGCACTTGGTGCCAATGAGTCGCGGTATTCACTCGACGTTGTTTGCTAAATTGCGCGATACCGACGTCGATTTGCAGGCATTGTTTGAGGCGCGTTATGCCAATGAACCGTTTGTCGATGTTCTCCCCGCAGGCCAGTTTCCCGAAACACGCAGCGTCCGCGGAGCTAATACCTGCCAGCTTGCAGTGACAGTACCGCAAGGCCGCGATACGGTCGTCGTTACAGCAGTTATCGACAATTTGGTGAAGGGGGCAGCGGGCCAAGCGGTACAAGCAATGAACTTGATGTTCGGACTGCCAGAAACGGCTGGACTTGACGTTATTGCGTTGATGCCTTGAGCTAAGCACTAGTGTCACAGCATCATCGCAAAGCTATTGTCCGTCGTGAGTATCTTACGAATACGCCCCTTTGGCGGGGATTACTTGCGCTTTGTATTGTGGGTTGTTTGGGGCTCGCTTTTTATCTTGGGCGCGAGAGCCAAGACAGTGCGTTACTACCTTATGACGATGGCGCCGACCGTCTGCATGCTCAGTTGGTTGAGCTCGAAACGCGCCTGCTGGTCGACGGCCAAACGATTGCAGAGCTGCGTGACGAACTGATGCTTAGCCGAGGGGGTATTGATGAATTGCAGCGTGAGCTCGCTTTTTACCGTAGTGTTTTGGCGCCAGAGGAGCAGTCTGCGGGCGTGATTCTACGAACGCCTGTATTGCGGCCGCTGGGTGTCCCCGGGCTGTGGCGTTATCAGTTAGTGGCGCAGCAAGGAGGCCAAACGCGCAGCTCGGGTAAAACGGTGTATAAAGGAGAGCTGCAGGCTACTTTTGTGGGGGTAGAGCGGGGCATGCCGAAACGTTATACCTTGTCAGAGTTGGATTCACAGCTCGCCGCGGATACGTTAAATTTAAGTTTTCGTTATTTTCAGCGCAGAGAGGGCGAGTTAGCCTTACCGCCCGGATTTGAGCCTGAGCGAGTTGAGTTGCGGTTAGCCATGGCGAAACCCACGTCGCAGCTGATTGAAGCGAGCTTCGCTTGGGAAGAAATAAGGGTATTATTTGACAGTGACCGTGTTAATAGTGACCGTGCTAACAGTGAAAGAGATAGCAGTGAAAGAGCTAGCAGTGACCTAGATCCGAACACTGACCAATATTAATAATATGAAGAGTAGAGAGTAATTTATGCGTGGACTAAGAGATAAGCCGCTGGCCGCGGTACAGGGCGGCACTACATTAATAGCCAAGCAGGCCACTGTGACTGGCGATATTCAGTTCTCAAGCAACCTTGATATTGAGGGGCGTGTGGTCGGGGCGATTTCGGTTGAGCCCGGTAAAGAGGCCATGCTTCACGTGGTTGAAGGTGGTTCTGTCGAAGGTGAAATACGTGTGCCCTCCGCCGTGATCAATGGCAAAGTTGCAGGCGATATTCACGTGACGGGACGCCTAGTTCTTGCGGAGAAAGCTGAAGTCGATGGTGACGTGTACTACAACCTCATCGAAATGGCGGTAGGTTGTAAGGTCAATGGTGGTCTGAGGCATGTGGCGCCTAAAGCGGATGATCTAGCTGCAAAGCGCGAAGAGCGTGCCCAGGTCAGTGCGGTAGGTGACGGCGCTTAAAGCGGTCGCTGGGTTTGTGCATTTCGTACCCATCCCGGTCTAGGCTATGCTCGCGAGACTGGTATTTGCGGTACACTAAGCGCCTTAGTAGATGAGAACGTGACCCATGAGTGTCGTTGAAGCATTTGACCCCAATGAAATACGGTTGTCGGATAACGCCGTGCGGAAAGTCCGCGCGCTTGTCGATGACGAGGGCAATCCCGAGCTGAAACTGCGCGTGTACATCACCGGTGGAGGCTGTTCTGGCTTTCAATACGGATTTAGCTTCGATGAAGCTTCGGCGGAGGATGACATGGTCATTGAAAAAGATGGCGTCACGGCAGTCATCGATTCGATGTCCTATCAATATCTGGTGGGTTCTGAAGTTGATTACACAGAGGGCCTTGAGGGTTCGCGCTTCGTTGTTAATAACCCTAATGCGGTCACAACCTGTGGCTGTGGCGCCTCATTCTCTATCTAAGCTGAATTGTTCGTGATCACAACAAGTGGAGCTTGGCTCAGGCGGGATAAATAGCGCCCAGTGTGCGATAACCATCGGCGCCCGTGGCTGCAGGTTCATTGCCCGCCATACCGTTAAGCGTTCTATGGGCCAGCCACGCAAAGGCGGCTGCTTCAACCCAATCTGGATGTATCCCAAACGTAGCGGTGGTCGTCACCGGTGTTGGCGCTGTTAGAGCACTCAGCCGTTCCATCAGTAGGCCGTTGTGAGCGCCGCCGCCGCAAACGGCAATGTGCGCTAACGGCCCATCAACCAGGGCAGTTGCGATAGTTCGTGCAGTCAATTCCAGCAGTGTGCGCTGAACGGATTCTGGCGCGCACGGTGGGAGACCAGCCAGATGAGATGTCAGCCAAGAGGGACTGAAGTACTCAGGCCCGGTGCTTTTGGGTGTCGCGGCCGAGAAATAAGGATCATCCAATAAACGTTCGAGAAGTGTTTCATTGACGAGGCCTGAGCGTGCCCATTGGCCATCAGGGTCATAGCGCTTGCCATCATGTTGGTGAATCCAATAATCCATCAGCGTATTGCCCGGCCCGCTATCAAACCCCCACACAGAATTCTCAGCGCCAAGCACAGTGACGTTGGCGATACCACCGATGTTGACTACCCCTGTGGCACTGCCACTCACGTCGAATGCGGCGCGGTGAAAGGCCGGAACTAGCGGTGCGCCTTGGCCTCCCGCCGCCATATCGCGCCGACGAAAGTCAGCAATAGTTGTTATGCCGGTGAGCTCCGCGATACGGTTGGGATCGCCAATTTGCAAGGTGAAAGGGCGGGCACTGCTGGGACGGTGACGAACGGTTTGCCCGTGGCTGCCAATAGCGTTGATATTACCGATGCCTAAGTCCGCGTGAGCCAGTACAGCTAAAGCCGCTTTAGCGAAATGATCGGCAATCGCCCGATCAACCTCGCCCAGCCGATCGATCTCATTCATGCCGGGCTGCGCGAGGTTAACTATTTCGTCTCGTAAAGCGGTGGGATAGGGTTCGGAGTGGTGGGCAACAATGTCGAGTCGCTCATCGCTAATACCAAGCACTACCGCGTCGATAGCATCAACGCTGGTGCCGGAGATGAGGCCGACGTAGTACTGAGTCTGTGTCACTCGGCGAGGGCTATGCGGGTCTGTTGCCGAAGCAATGCCAGTTCTTGAACGGGCGCTTTAATGGCGGAACTAAAGCGCGCCATCTCAGTGTTCGGCAACGACTTGGCTTTTGGAAGTATTTTGTGAACCGACCGTGGATTACGGTGGACACCATTGACAAGGAATTCGTAGTGTAAATGGGGTCCGGTGGCAGCACCTGTTGAGCCTACGGTGCCGATCACGCCCCCTTGCTGAACGCGCTCGCCCTTCTTCACACGGCGTTTATCGAGGTGCAGATAATGGGTTTTGTAGCTTTCGCCGTGCTGGATAAACACATAGTTTCCGTTGGCTCGACTGTAACCTGCCTCTACAACGCGTCCATCCCCGGCGGCATAAACGGGCGTGCCGCGCGGCGCTGCATAATCGGTGCCGCGATGAGGGCGCTTGGTTTTGTAAATGGGATGAAGTCGGTTGGGGTTAAAATTTGAGCTCACGCGAGTGAAATCAACGGGCGCCTTGAGGAAAGCTTTGCGCATGCTGACGCCTTGCTCGTCGTAGTAGCTGGTATCTCCAGCTGCGTCGGTGTAGCGGTAGGCTTCGTAGGTTTCACCCTTATTGGTAAATGCGGCGGCGATAATGTCGCCATCGGCGAATTTCTCACCGTCGAGGTATTGCTCTTCATAGACTAATTCAATGGTGTCGCCTTCTCGTGGATCGAGAGCGAAGTCGACTACGCCCCCAAAGACGCCAGCTAAATCCATAATCACTCGGCTCGACAGGCCGGCTTGCTGACCTGCGGTAAACAGCGATGATGCGATGCGCATAGTTGCACTGCGTTCGCGAGTCTCGGGGCTTCGTTCAACTGTTTGTGCCGAATATTGGCTGCCGCTGCGGCTAAAGGTGGTCCACTTCACGCGCGATTGGACGTGTTTAACTTTGACCAATTCGTTACTTTCATCCTTCAAAAAGGCAATGGTTTCGCCCGGGAAAATCTTGCGGAGTGCGCGCCCACCGTCCGCGCTACTTACCTGATAGACGTCGCGCTCTGAGAAGCCCGCGCGAGCAAAGATCAGCGATAAATTGTCGCCTGAGCCCACGGTTTCTTCATGCCATTGGGGAAGAAGGTCGCGGGCGTCAGGCAGACGTGTTGCCGTGACAACAATATCTTGCAGGCTTGTTTCTGCTGAGAGGTCATTACCATTGGCGACAATATGGCCGGTCGTGTCCGAGGACTGAAGAAATCCCACGCTCAGCAGCACGCTGCCCCCCAAAAGAACGCCGAGCGTTACATGGTGGCGCTGTAAACTGCGTGCCGGCACGCGTTCAATAGGTGTCGCACCGCGGGGGCTGGCACCTCGAGATGCCTCCCCGAAAGGTAGGCACTTTCGCAAAATGTGGGAAAGAGCTTTATTCACAGTCGTTAACCAATTGATTTAAAGCCACTATACGCGAATTCGTACTGGGCAAAAGTGCAGTTTAGCAGCATCCGTCCCCCTGTATTGCGGCCAAATGTGGAATAATGCAGGTTCCTTTACGTGACAAAGTTTTCAAATATGTCGAGTAGTGCGCTTTTAGATGACCTGCGTGCCCGCGGTCTTGTGTTTCAGATAGCGGGTGAAGATGCAATTGCCGAGTGGCTCGATGGTGGCTCGCGAACCTTGTATTGCGGCTTTGATCCTACCGCCGACAGTTTACACATAGGTTCTTTGGTGCCTTTACTCATGCTGCGTCGCTTCCAAGACGCCGGCCACCGCCCGCTAGCATTAGTCGGTGGCGCGACCGGCCTGATTGGCGACCCTAGCTTCAAAGCGGCAGAGCGACAGTTGAATACACCCGATATCGTCGCGGGGTGGACCGATAAGCTGCGCCAGCAGGTGGGTCGTTTTATTGATCTTGGGGGCGAGAACCCTGCACTGGTCGTCAATAATCTCGACTGGACGCAGAATCTAGACGTGCTCACGTTCTTGCGGGACATTGGGAAACATTTCTCAATCAACGCCATGATTCAGAAGGAGTCGGTCAAACAGCGGATTGAGCGTGAAGGCTCGGGTATCAGTTTTACTGAGTTCACCTACATGATCTTACAGTCCTTCGATTTCTCCGAGCTCTACAAATTGCATGACTGCGGCTTGCAAATTGGTGGTTCAGATCAGTGGGGCAATATAACGGGTGGCATTGATCTCACGCGCCGCATGCACGGCGGGCAAGTCTTCGGTTTGACGATGCCATTGATCACCAAGGCAGATGGCACCAAGTTTGGTAAAACTGAGTCGGGCACAATTTGGTTAGACGGCAGTAAAACCTCTCCCTATGCGTTTTATCAATTTTGGCTCAACACCTCCGACGCCGACGTTTATAAGTTTCTGCGCTACTTCACGTTCCTATCGGTCGCGGATATTGAACAAATAGAACAAGCTGATGCAGCTCGAGACGGTAGGCCTGAAGGTCAAGCGATATTGGCCCGCGAAGTCACTCGCCTCGTTCACGGTGAAGAAGGGCTGCTCGCAGCTCAACGAATCACCGAAGCGCTGTTCAACGGTGATGCAACGGCCCTGTCAGCTGATGATCTGGAGCAGCTTGCCCTCGATGGCTTGCCGTCAAGTACGCTCGATCACGAGGCGATGCCTGAGACGTTGACGCAGTTGCTTACCGAGGCGGGCATGGCGGCTTCCGGTAAACAGGTGAAAGATGCGCTCAGTCGAGGCGCTGTATTGATTAACGGGCAGCCGGTAGATACAGCGCTTAATGGCGATCCCGCGAGCTGCTTCCACAAGAACGCTGCGGTACACGGCCGTTTTTGGCTGGTGCGGTTAGGTAAGAAGAAATATCACTTGTTTACGCGTACTGCGACGTAAGCAGTTTTTGGTCCTTCACAGTCTGAGTTTATCTCGGCGAGGTGTGGTTTGAGCGATAGCGATCTTCCGGGACTTCCACCGTCATTCGTACCTGATGACTTTGCTACTTTTGCCCGAATTGAAGCGGAGTTAATGGCCGCCGCCAAAGTGCTCGATGGCCTTAGTCCTGCAGTGAGCGTTTTTGGTAGCGCGCGCTCAGCACCCGATAGCTGGGAATATATCACCGCGCATAAGGTCGGGAGGTTATTGGCTGCGGCTAATATTCCTGTGATCACCGGAGGTGGTCCCGGCGTCATGGGGGCCGCAAATAGAGGTGCAGCTGACCTTAAAGGGGATTCTGTGGGGCTTAATATCCAGCTACCCATGGAGCAGCATGCTAATCCTCACCTCACGCATCAGGTAGAGTTTCGCTATTTTTTAACACGGAAATATTTTCTTACTCGTTATAGCTTTGCCTTTGCCATTTTTCCCGGTGGCTTTGGCACCATGGACGAGCTCTTTGAGCTCTTGGTGTTGTACAACACCAACCGGACTGAGCGTCGTCCTATCGTTTTGGTGGGCAGCGAGTATTGGGCTGATTTACTGCGCTGGATTATGGATTTCCAAGGCGCTGCAGGTTACATAGATCCAGAAGATCTGGGCGCATTGCAGGTGCTAGACTCTCCTTTAGACATTGTCGCTGCGCTTATTGGGCGTGACCGGATGCACGCCGCCCGAGAGCGTGAGGCACAATTACCCGAATAAAGTGCAACGCCTGCAGTCCCACGCTCAGTTAATCGTTCACAAGGAGGTTCGGATGTTACCGGCAATTTTCGGTCTGCAGGGCTTGCAACTGACAGATAACGAGTGCGATTTCTTCCGCGCCAGCCAGCCCATGGGATTTATCCTGTTTGGGCGTAACATTGAATCTAAACGACAGGTCGCTGCGCTGACTGCTTCTTTACGGGAGACCTTAGGTCGCGATAACTTACCCATATTAATTGATCAAGAGGGTGGTCGTGTCGCGCGTTTAACGGCGCCAGAATGGCCATCCTTCCCGCCCGCAGCGTGCTTTGCTACCGCTTGGGAACAGGACCCCCAAGCGGCGATTCGTGCCACAGAACTCAACTACGAAGCCCTGGGTTTAGAACTTGCTGCCCTGGGTATTTCTGTCGATTGCGCGCCGGTCTTAGATATTCCTCAGCCCGGCGCTCACGATATTATTGGCGATAGAGCCTTTGGCAGTGATCCCGCTACGGTTGCCCGCTTGGGTCGTGCGGCGTTAGATGGATTAGCGAGAGCCGGAGTAGTCGGGGTTATCAAGCATATTCCCGGGCACGGTCGAGCGATGGCGGATAGCCATCATGATCTACCGAGGGTGACCGCGGACGACGCTGCGTTGGCATTGGATTTAGCACCGTTTACCGCGCTAGCGGATGCCCCCATGGCGATGACCGCGCATATCTTGTACGAGGCTTGGGATGCCGAGCATTGTGCCACACTGTCGAAAACGATTATCCGGTCGATTATTCGCGAACGTATTGGCTTCAGCGGACTATTGATGAGCGATGATCTCGATATGAAAGCATTACGTGGTAGCGTCCCTGAGCTCGCTCTCGCTGCTTTGAATGCGGGCTGCGATGTGGCACTCAATTGTTGGGGAAAGATGAGCGATATGCAGGGTATGGCCGAACTGTTACCCGAAGCGACGGTGAGTGCGCGTCACCGGCTCGCCGAGGCGATGGCTGCGGCGCAGCCTTTGGGAGAGTCTGTAGATATGAGCAAGCGCCAGGAAGCCCTCATGGCTGACCGCGATAGTTTATTGAAATCTGTTAACGATGGCGCTGTTTGAGTGACTGAGCGTCATTTGACAGCATTACGTCCGAGTCAAGCCACGCAAGATGGTGATGGTGTAGCCATTAGGCGTGTCGCGCTTGTTGGCGATCCGCTTACCGATCCACTGCTTTTGCTCGACGAGCTGCGCTCGCCCTATCGCCAAGATTTTAAAGGCGGCTTTCCACCGCACCCTCATCGGGGTATGCAAACCCTGACGTACATGAAAGAGGGTGGCATTATCCATGAAGACAGCATGGGTAACCGGGGCGAGATTCGCAGCGGCGGTGTGCAATGGATGTCAGCAGGTAGTGGCGTCATTCACTCTGAAATGCCCACGCTAGACACTGAGGGTTTGCACGGGTTTCAACTGTGGTTCAATTTGCCCGCCATCGAGAAGATGCAGCCCCCTCGCTACCGTGATATTCCCATGGCGGAGCTCGCAGTAATGGAGACAGCGAGCTATTGCGCGAGCGTTATTGCAGGTGATTGGCATATCAATCATAGGACGGTCAGTGGGCCGCTGGCGGAGCTCACGCCCCAGGCATCACTCGTGGACTTGTGGCTTGCGCCGAACGCACAGATCAGCCTGCCGATGCCCGAAGGGATGAGCGGGGTTGCTTATCTTTACAATGGCGAACTCGACTATCACGGTCAAATGATCGCCGCAGGGCAGTTATTAATAACAAGTGACGGCGACACGTTGAGTGTGCAAGCTGGATCCAATGGCGCTGAGTTGTTGGTGATTTGTGGCCACCCGCTCGGTGAGCCAGTCGTGGGGTATGGGCCATTTGTAATGAGCAGCCGCGAGGAGATTGAGGTGGCACTGCGTGATTACCAGCGGGGTGAATTGATTAAGCACCCAGCACAAAGCTAAATCAGTGAGGAATAACGTGTGATGAAAAAAATAGTGATGGCAATAATGGCCGCCGGCCTTTCAGGATGTCTTGTGAGTGCACCCACGACAATTCCCAACGGTAAAGCGGCAGCGCAAGTGGACTGTTCAAATCCTCGGCCAATGGTGTGTACTATGGAGTATCGACCTGTGTGTGCGTCACTGCTCGCGGGTGGGGAAAAGACGTATGCCTCGGGGTGTAACGCGTGTGCTGATATTGCTGTCTCAGGCTATCTGCCCCAAGCGTGTGAAGATCAGCAATAACACAACAATAACCATGCTTTTGGTTCAATCGCGAAGAGAGATGCCATGTCCTTAACAAATCGTATTTTATTAGCTATGGCTGCGGGTGTTGCCATAGGCTCTGGGATGGAATGGTTTTTAGCGGGTATCGACCCCGCCGATCCCACGGCACAGTTTATTAACGATTGGTTTATCAATGGTTTCTTCCATGTGGTCGGGCGGATATTTATCGCGTCTCTTAAACTCTTGGTGGTACCGCTAGTACTTGTCTCACTCATTTGCGGAATGACGTCTTTGGGCAGCGGTAATCGCATGGGTGCAATTGCCGGTCGAACGGTATTTCTTTACCTGCTAACCACAGCGATTGCAGTATCGCTTGGCTTGATTGGTGCGTCAGTCATTGGTCCCGGCAATGGTTTATCGGTGACGCCTGATATGGCCTATTCTCCTAAAATAGCGCCACCACTGTCCGATGTTATCGTCAATATCTTCCCTTCCAATCCCTTCTCTGCAATGGTTAAAGGCGAGATGCTACAAATCATTGTTTTTGCGCTTTTGGTGGGCTTTGCTATTACTCGAGCCGGGGAGCCCGGTCAGCGCATCGCCTCATGGTTTAGAGATATGGAAGTCATCGTCATGAAGATGGTGGGCCTATTGATTGAGCTGGCGCCATGGGGTGTTTTTGCACTGCTCGTTCGGTTGTTTGCCACTATGGGCTTTGAGACCATATTTAATTTAGCGGCTTATTTTTTCACTCTGTCGGGGCTTCTAATCTTTCACGCCTTAGTGGTGTATCCCCTGATTCTTAAAGTGACAACTCGTCTAAACCCCTTAATTTTGCTGTCAAAAATGCGGCGTGTTTGGGCCTTTGCATTCAGCACCGCCTCGTCAGGCGCGACCTTGCCGGTGACTTTGCGTACCGTTGAAAAGCGTTTGGGCGTGCCAAAAAGTGTTGCGGGCTTCTCGGTGCCATTGGGCGCCACGATTAACATGGATGGCACCGCCATTATGCAAGGCGTAGCCACGGTATTTATTGCGCAGGTTTATGGCATTGATCTCGGTCCTGCCCAGCTGCTGATGGTCATTCTCACAGCGAGCTTGGCCTCTATTGGCACGGCAGCAGTGCCGGGTGTTGGATTGATAACGCTGTCGCTGGTCTTGCAGCAGGCTGGGCTTCCTGTCGAAGGTGTGGCACTTATCATTGGTGTTGACAGGCTGCTGGACATGATTCGCACCGCGGTGAATGTCACGGGCGACGCCATGGTGTCCACGGTCGTGGCTTATCGTGAAGGGCAGCTCGATGAAGCTATTTATAACGACCCTAATGCGGATCACGACGATCTTGAAACAGAGGCACAACCTGCCTGACTACCACTCGCTGACTTTTGAAAAGGAAAGCCATGACTATTGCCGTTACTATCGTACCCGTTACAGCCTACCAGCAGAACTGCTCGATCATTAAGTGTGAGGCAACGGGCAAAGCCGCAATTGTTGATCCCGGTGGTGACGGTGAGCGCATCTTGGCGGCGGTCGAGAAAATGGGCGCTACGGTTGAGAAAATTCTACTCACTCACGGACATATGGATCACTGTGCGGCGAGTGACGTGCTTCGAAAGCAGCTAGGTGTACCTATTGAAGGTCCGGAAGAGGGCGATCGTTTTTGGATCGATAAACTCCCTGAATGGTGCCAGATGGCGAACTTCCCTCATGCAGACGCCTTTGAGCCGGATCGCTGGCTGAATGAGGGCGACACGGTCACGGTTGGTGAAGCTATTCTGAAAGTTTTGCATTGCCCTGGGCATACGCCCGGGCACGTCGTGTTTATTTACGAGCCCCAAAAAGTCGCATGGGTTGGAGACGTCATTTTTGCAGGCTCGATTGGACGCACTGATTTCCCCATGGGCAATCATGACCAGCTTATAAGCTCCATACGAGATAAGTTATTCGCTGAGGGTGATGACATTACGTTTATTCCTGGCCACGGTCCCAACTCGACCTTGGGGCATGAGCGACAAACTAACCCCTTTGTCGCCGACTCTCGCTATGGATAAACAGTGACGGTTCATCAGGAAGCGGTCCGCGATTTCAAACTGGCTTACATGGCTATGTTTGATCAGGTTGCCCACCCCGATGGCCCTAACTACACGCGTTTGCGCGCCTATGTATGGGCAATAATCGAGCGGCATTTTTCCGGTGATGATAAGCAGCGCCAGACGCAAGCACTGTCAGCGCTAACCTATACTCTTATGGTGTCATCGTTGGCGTGCGCCGCAGCCGAAGCACTGAAAGAACCTGTCGATGATGACCAAGAGCATCATCGCTTCGATAAGGCCGGTTGGTGTCTTGGCTTGTGCTACGCCATCGCACTATCTCATCCCGAATCTGTGGAAGGCGAGCACGGGATGTCCGTACTGGGTGCAGAGACCTTGCGCGAGTTATTTGCCGAAGCGGTTCCAGGTGCTGAAGACGCCAATTTTTGGGGCGAGTTCAGAGTCTTGGGTGAAGCGCTTTACCAGCGGATGTTTACCGTGACTGTGGTCACTGCGGATGATCCCTCAGCGCTGTTATACGCGATTGGCGTGGGTTTCGGTCTGTGCCCACGCGCTGAAGTAGTGCTGCGTACCCGCCTGGTACGCGCACTGGTCAGCGTTTGTTTTGGCTTTCGTTAATCGGCGACAAAGCCTTCCCACGTCGCGAGATAGTCAGCAAAAGTTTTGCTGACCCCTTCTTCACTTAAGTGCGCCCGAGTGGCGGGTAATGCGATGGTTTGAAACTCGTCGTTATTCATGGCGCGCATGGGGAAGTCGTGATGCAGCACAGCGCCTCTCCCGATAAGCACGAAATCAAAACCACTGGCGATGGCCGCTTCACAGCTTGCTGCGCTATAGAGCTTCCCCGCAGCACCCAATTTTACCGTGTCACGAGGGAGGCTAGTAAACACCTCCGCCAGCGTCTGCCCCGCAAAGTCAGGGTGCTCACAGGCCTTATTTAAATCCCAGAGCGACATATCGATATAGTCGAGTCGCTCATCGGCCAACAGTTTTTCAGTGAGCTCTCGAATCTCTGCGGTATCAAGGCCAAACCGCTCGGGTGATAAGCGGACTCCTAAACTAAAGCCACGCCCGCAGCGCTGATGAACCCCTTCAATGATCTCCATCAGGATTCGAGCACGATTCTCAGGTGATCCTCCGTACTGATCTTCTCGGCGGTTGTACTCGGGGCTAAGAAATTCGCACAACAAATAACCGTGAGCACCGTGGAGTTCAACGCCATCAAAACCTGCACGCTGACAGCGCTCCGCTGCCGAAATAAAGTCTTCAATCAGTTGCTCAATCTGTCCGCTCGTCATAGCGACAGAGCCGGTCTTTTCATCGTCTGAGGGGCACTGGGGTTTGCCGCTGCAGTAATCTGCCATTGAGCGCATACCGCTGTGCTGCAGCTGAACGACGGCATGACTTGCTTCTGCCTTAATTCCTGCTGCCAGTCGCTGTAGTCCCGCCATGTGGTGCTCATCGTGGGCACCCAATTGTCCTGGGAAGCCAACGCCCTCATGTTGGACTGACGCCGCACAGGTCATTGTCAAGCCAAAGCCGCCCCGCGCACGCAGTGTTAGCCAATGGTACTCATCATCCGATAAGACACCGTCAGCGCCACTCTGGAGATTTGTTAGTGGAGCCAATACAAAGCGATTCTTCAGAGTGGCGCCGTTGGTAAAACTGAGTGGGTCTGACAGCTTGGGCATAGTAGTGTCCGTTGTGTAATTTAAGGGCGGTTAATGGCGTAGGGGACGCCACCATAGACGGTTGCGATGACCTGAATAGCAGGCAGTTGATCGAGATTAACAGTCATTGGGTCATCACTTAAAACAGTAAAGTCAGCGAGTTTGCCCGCCCGAATAGAGCCGAGTTCGCTTTCTCGTCCTAGAATCCAAGCTGCGTCAATGGTGATCGCGCGCAACGCTTTAGCGCGCGAGATTTTCTCCGCTCCGATGCCGGCCCGGCCGTTAATCGTTTCTCTCTGGACTGCGGTCCACATTAACGTCAGGGGCGAGAGTGGCGCCATAGGGTTATCCGAATGGAGCGCTAGCGGAATATCTGCGCGTTCGAGAGAGCCTAAGCGACTCATTTGCGAGCTTCTGTCGGGGCCGAGCCAGTCACCCGAGTACATGTCAGACAGAATGTAATGGTAATAAGGGTTGGCTGATACCGCTGCCCCCAGTGCTTTTAAGCGACGGGTTTGGTCCTCGGTGCTATAGGCGAAATGCTCAAGTGTCATGCGATGATCGGCGCGGGGAGCCTCGCTCAATAGGGTTTCTAAGAGTGATAGGAACCAGTCGGTAGCCGCATCGCCATTGGAATGCGCATGTAGCTGAAAGCCCGCTTGCCAGAACGCCAACGCATAGTCGTGAGTTACATCCCGAGGAGCCATCCAAACGCCCTCGTGGCCATCGAGATACCCCGGCGCCCCGAACTGGCTTAAACCACTAAAAATAGCGCCATCGAGCATAAGCTTGAAATGATTACCTACCTCTACGCGAGGAGAATTCTCTGCTTGCCAGCGTTTTACTTCGGCAACGGCATTTGCGGGTGTAACGCCTCGGGCAATGAAGTCGAGAATAATGGGGGTGAGTATAATGCGCGTGGGCGCAGGGTAGTTCTCGGCGACTGCGCGTATTCCCGCTATCTCCCGCATTGGGTCCCCAAAAACGCCGGTGCCCATATCGAGTACGGTTGTGACGCCCGCTTGGTGTGTCATGGCCATAAAATTGGTCATGCCCTTAGCAAAGCGCGCGGGCTCAAATAGGAAACCCAGTTGGCCGACTACGGCTTTGAGGCCGCCTTCATAGAAATGCCCCCGCTCCCAATTGGCCTCATGAATTTCTTGGGTCATGGCTTCAGTGATGCCTAACATGTCAAGGGCGGCATCGTTGAAGATGAGCTCATGGAATGACCGATGCCATAGCCCGACCGGTTGATCGCCAAACCAGTCATTGAGGTCAGATCGCCAAATCTCGCCGTGCCATAGCGGATGGTAGCCCCAGGCAATAAAGGGCACCTGTACATCGGTGTGTTTTGCTGCGAGTTCGGTTAATCGTGCTTTATAAGCCGCCGGTGTTTTCGCTCCGGGAAAATCGCCCGTCGGCAGGTGCCAGTCATCGGGGGCGATATACGGAAATTGTGTGGTGATAGCGGGCAGCGAGGGGTGAACATGTGGGTCGATGAAACCAGGAACTAAGACGTTATTAGCAAAGCGATCATCCACTTTGCCGCCCCGAAGCCTGATTATGGGTTTAAGCGAGTCGAGTGTTCCAACGGCGACGACACGGCCATCCTCGACTGCGACCGCCGTGGCTTCGGGCAGTGCAGGCTCCATAGTACGAATGTGCTTAGCGGTATAGATCGTGACATCCGCATGGCTTAGCGATATCGAGCTAATGCCCAAGAGGGCGGTGCCAAGCAAGGTGAGAAGGCGCATAGATACGATCTCTTTAATAGGATGGATGCGTCAGCAGTAAGACTCGCTGCTGTACTGCCTGCCGGCATTTTACTTATCGGATAACTTTTATCCAGTCCCCAATGCGCGGCTCACCTGACGGGTAATAGCCATTGATAAGGCGTAACTGGTCCTCGGCGTTCGGTATTTTAGCGCTCGTTGCAAGGCTTTCGAGGGTAGCGCCGCGAGGCACTTGAATGTAGTGCAGCGTACGACTTTGACCTTTTACTTTTTCGCGTGCGGCCAGCGGACGGAAGCTTTTGATGATCGACAGGAGTTGCGCATCCTGGCTGGCTAAATCGCGTGCCTCAGCCTCAAACAAAAAGCGGTACTTATGGTCGATCACTGCTAGCCGTTTCGAGGCGCTCGCGGTGGTTGCTATGGCAGTGCTCCCCAGTAGACCAAATTGCTCAACAGCTTGAGTATCGGTCAGATCACCACTTGCCTTACTGGCTAAAAAGTCCTGTGGCGTTAACGTGGCGTCCAGCTTCGACAAGGTGATTGACACGGAAGCCGTGCCATCGTCAGCCATTGCGGTGATGTCTCGACTGCCTTGGGATACCGACCATCCTTCGGGATACTTGAAGCTAAAGTCTAGCTTGTTGTGATAGAAGCGATTGGGCTCTGACTGCCGGTCGGCGCTGGCACCAAATACCAGCCCTTCCGTTTGCCGTCGAAATTCACCCGGTAGTGCGGGGTCGTCTGCTTGTGTTTCGAGGTCCAAGTTATTCGCCGTTTTAATAACCGTTTGTAAACGCAGGTCATTGCGAGGGTGGCTGGCATAAAGACCGTGGTAGGTGCCTGTCGGTTTGCCGGATGCTTTCGCCTGCACACGGCGATACATCTCTTGATCTTTTAGAACACCAATGACTGACAGAAGCGCATCGGCATCGTAGCCCGCGCGGTGCATAAATTCGGCGCCTGCTGCGTCGGCCTCGAGCTCCATATCGCGGCCGAAGCCGCTAATAACTTCGGCGCCGTACATTTTTGCCGCATCGTATAGATCGCCGCTGCCGGTGAGAATATAAGCGGTTGTCGCCAGTACGGTGGAGGTGGTTTGGGACGTTGAACGCCGGCTGTGGTGTCGTTCGGTGATATGGCCAATTTCATGCGCGATAACTCCAGCGAGCTCGCTTTCATCGTCAAGATAGCTCAACAGGCCTCGATTAACGTAAATGAACCCACCGGGTAGCGCGAAGGCATTGATGTCGGGCGAGTCGAGCAGTGTGAAGGTGAAGTCTGCATTGGGCATGCTGGAATTTTTCACCAGCAGCTGACCGATACTGTTTACGTACTGAGCCAGCTCAGGGTCGTCATAGACACCAATCGTCTCGAGGATTTTTGCGTGCTCTTCGGCGGTAACATCGGGCACGTCAACCGTACGCCCACCGACGGTGACCGTTGGACTCCCGCCGGATCCGGCGCAGGCCGAGACAAGTAAAGTAAGTGCAAGAATGGCTAAAAGGCGCATCAGTGGTTCGCCGATAAATACTTCAAGAGCTGCTCGCCTAAGCTGTCGCAGGCTGTGCCTTGCACCGGAGCAATGATGGGAATCGGCACGACGACTGCTGGCATGTAGCTCTGCCCGGTTGTATTAGCGCTTATGCGACCGACCTCGGTTTGGTCTGTAAAGTCCCAAATGGTGGCTTCATAATCCGACGTGTTACCCCACGTGCCAAAGCCGAAGCACCCTGCGCCACCCGGTCCCACGCCGCACGTCATTGAGCCGGAGCTGTTGGTTTCGATGGTGGTGCCATCGACCCATATCATGTATTCCAGCTTGATTTCGGCAAACTTGTCTGCGACCGGTGGCTGCTGTAACAATTTATCGATATCTTGGGTGCGCATAGGTGCGGTACGCGGCTCAAACCAAGGGTAGAGCATATTGATAAACTCAATCTCATGGAGCACCGTGATGCTTTTGTCGCCACTGCGAATATGATCACCAATGCATTCAATAAACTCGAATTCGGTGTCGTAGTCAGGCGCATGACGTCGGCCGAGGATTACTACCGATGAGTCACCGATACCTTCAGTAGGCTCCATAAACGTCATTTCATCGACAGTCGCGCTGACGCATCCGCCCAATAAAATACCGGCGATGCTACCGCTCGCGATTTTGGCAATCCGGTTAACCCACACCGAGGTGCTCTTTACTTGGACGGTGCCCTTTATTTGAGAGGTGCCTTTCATTTGAGAGGTGCTTTTAATCTGAATAGCCGGGTGCACGAGGATAGGTGTTTGAGTGCATGCAGGTAGATTGCTCTTTGCTCCACTCATTGTTCTCACCATTATTTCTTCCCCTTTTCATAGCGTTCCACTCCCCTGCCATCGAGCCATGCTTTAACCTCATTAACGCGCTCAAACGACGTTACAAAGTTGGCCCCCGCATCGCGCAGTGCAACAATCGCAGCTAAGTTAACGGCCTCCTCATCTGATTGTAAAAAGGCAGTAGGTGTCTTGCCGTAGGCTGTTAGCTGCCAGTCAGCAAAGCTGGTTTCAGGATCGTAGGAAAGATCGCCATTGTCATGATCGTGAATGGCGTCGAGGGTGACGAGTCGGAAGCGATAGCGCATCCATATCTCATAGATTTTGACGTTGGTGTGGGTGGGAATGGTGTACTGCAGGTCAACGACATACGGAATGATTACGGCGTCGATGCTGTCTTCGTGTTCGTGCAAATCATCGTGACTACGAATATGCACTACCTGATCAAACATACCTGTGAGTAATGTATCCCAGAACTGAACCTGCGCGTCGCCGGTTTTAACCAGCCAATCGGATTCTTTACGGCCCGCTGCCTGATCAAAAAATTCATGGTTGGCAAATTCGTCGGTGTAAACCACGGCGAGTGTTTTTGAGTGCTTTTCAATAATGGGTGTCGGGAAGTTACCTTGCACGATGACCTGCTTGCTACCACAGGCACTCAACGCCATCGCTACGATGACGGCGCTTGACCACTTCATACATGTTCTAGCGTTTAAAGTCATTGAGTCCAACAAACGTGCCACCGTTTCTGTAGGCTAATTCCCGCATCAGTGTAGCAAATCTTATACCTGTGACCTGCAGCTGCGGGGGTCTGATAAATTGTACGGGAAAGCCAACGCCATGGATGCGTACGCGCCGCTCCCCATCAACGTTCTCTGAGTTTAGTCTATCCACTGTGCGCACGACTGTCTGGATGGAATCTCCGGTGAATTCGTCGCCAAACACGTAGATCGAAATTTTCTTATTGGGATCATAAAAGGTCCGCACTGCGGCAGTGATGCCTTCTACCGGTGAGCTATTGGAGAACACATTCCAGTTGGCCAAGTTGCGGATAATGAGGTCTCGGCGTGCAGGCGTATCAGGGATCCATTGGCCTCGGTAGCGGCTGAACAAATAATTGCCCATATCGTTGAGCACCTGAATGCCTTTTACTTCGGGATAAATATTGAGCGTCGCTTGCATTTCCTGAAGCATACGCTCCCATGCGTAGGAGAACATGGAGCCCGACGTGTCGATAATGAAAATGATGTACTCACTGTCTACTGGGATTCCGCCAATCAGCTGATTCTTCTTTTCTGCGTTGTCGCCCAGCAGGCGGCGCTGCTCGTCGCTGAGTGTTTGGCGGGCAATCGCAAGCTCCTGCTCGATGATGCTATTACTATTGCGGGTGACATCGAGACTGTCATAGCGCGAACGCGTTCTTGCGAGAGCGCCCTGCAGTATGGCGATGCGCTCGTTAAATTCGGAGATTTGTTCTCGCTTAGCACTCAGCTCGCGATTGAGCACTGTTGTCTCACCGCGAATGTCGAAAAGCTGCTCGGTGAGGTCGGCTACGCGACCTGCGGCCTCGACCGTCGATCGCTCGAGAATTTGCGGCTGCACGGTCTTGGTAATCATGAGCAGTAAAATCACTGCGCCAAAGCCACAGCAAATAACGTCGAGGAACGACAGAGAGAATTCGGCGGGAGCACGTCGTTGTCGCATCGATTAACGCCTCATGGCCAGTCGCTGGCGGGTGACATAAATGACCCTCCACTCACTTGGGCGAGTTGCCAAAACTCTGATGCGGCCATAGGGTCACCTTCCATAGGCGCCAAGATAATATTCACCGGCACACCTTTAGGTAAGCGTTGTACCGCTTGTCTGTACAGCTCCACTCTGCGGCGCCCGGTGACGGTAGTGCCGCTCGGGGGCTCAACCCCCTGTGTGGGCAAGCCATCGGTGATCAGAAAAATGTTATCGGGTCGATCAGGCAGGCTTTGCAATGCATCGAATGCGTTATGTAGGCTTGTGCCGCCCTTGGGTAACAGCTGACGCAGTGCTTGAGTCGCCTTTTGTAAGGTACTCGTGTCGGCCACGTCTAGCCATTTCCCCGCTGACTCAGCAAGTATTGGCTTCGCCTGGGTGTTAAACGTGATGATCTGGTATTGTGCGTTAATCGGGAGTTGAGCGGTTAGCCAGTCGACAGTATCAAGCGCCCGCACCCATTTTTCGGCATCTCGTTGCAGCTGTTCGCCCATGTTGCGTAGACGAATAATATTGATAAGTTTGTCGGCGAGCATGCTCGAGGATACGTCGAGTAAAATAACAATCCGGTCCCCGCCTAGATTCAAGCCCGTTAAGTATTGTCGATTGCCATCACCTGTGAACTCGCGAGCGCTCCGGCCCAGCTGTGCTTCAGATGATTCTCGAAGTTGTTTAACGTGTTCTTCCAGCCGGTTCAGCTCGGCTTTTAATTGTTCAATGTCCGCACTATCGGTAAAGCCTTCCTCCTCAAGTGAGGCGATGAGACTTTCGTAACGATCGAGTTCTTCCGTGACGCGCGTGGCTAATCCCTTTGCTTCAACAATATCGGCATCAGTAGAGCTCACCGCGTTGCGCAGCTGAACCAGCCCGTCTTGCCCTTCGCGGATATCCTCTTCGAGTAGATTAATCTCTGAAAAAACCTCGGCGTTGAGTGTGCGAGTTTCATCCTCCATCGCATGGTCGATGATAAGAAACACCAACACTACGGCACCAAAGCCACAGGACATAATGTCTAGGAAGCTTAAGTTAAAGGTAGACGCTTGACGCTTACGCCTCCTCATATCAGCCGTCGACGCAGATCAGTAGAGCCCGCAGTCCGAGGGCGTCAGTTAGCGTGTCACCGGGCGTTAGTACCTGACCAGGATGCGCCGGTGCGCCATTGACGAGAAAATCTGCAGGCACTGTTCCTGAGAGCGTTAGCGTATCGCCGTCGAACCCCAATATGGCGCCACCATTCAGCTCAGTCCCGTGCTTTAACGGCCGTGCAATGTGCCCATCTAAAAAGTGGGTTGGTCGCCGTGCGGGCTTCGCTACATCGATGACACCGTCATCCTGTGCGCTATCAACGGTAATCGCCGTCTGTACCGCAGGTCGTACCACAGGTGCCGCCGCCGGAGCGAACTGACGCTGAAGCGTCAATGCATTGGGCGCTTGCTCCAACGTTGATAATTGCTCTAAGACCACACTCACCATGGCATCGGCGCTAATGCCGTGCGTGTCGCGTTGCAGGTCAAATCCTGGCAGTAATCCGAGGGGTGCTTCCAGTAATACAGGCCAGTCGTCGGGTAACAACGGGGCTAACTGCTTCGCCAGGGCCTTGCCGGCTAACGATAGGTCATCCCGCGTCACGCGCGCTTCATAACCCGCAATAGCGAGATGGGCCTCACTGTGTTTCTGCAGGTCACTCAGCAGCGCAGGTAAAGCGTCATAGAGCGCTTGTTCGGTGTCGGCACTGCGAAGGGGATCAAAGCGAGTTTGATTCACAAACAATGCAGAAATACTGGTCGCCAAGCGATCTTGAATGGCTAGCAATCCTTGCCCGGGCAGTGATTGTGACGTCAGCGCATGCACAAGCCCTTCTCGTATCTCAAAGCTTGTAATCAACGTTTGATGAAGCTGTAGCTCAATATGAAAACCGCGCTCGAGCCCACTCGCACAGGCGAGCGCGCCGCTACGATGAATGAGGCCTGAAACAGCGAAAGGTAAGTGCTCGACAATGCCAAGCAGAAGCGACAGCTGCTCGCGACTCATGCTGCCCGGAGCAGCGAGCATGACATGCTCTGGCTTTCCCCCTGTGCTGTGCAGTTCTGCGAGGTGGCTGTGAGCAAGATCCGCGGTGTGTCTCGCTGTTCCTAATACGGGCGCTAGCGGCTGGGTGTTGAGTTGCGACCAGAAGCGCGTATTAACAGCCTTGGGTGTCCGACGGCTGGTACGCATGGCGGGCGTGCCAAAGCGATAGTTGCCGCCGTCGAAGAAGACGTATCCGGGCGAGTGCAATGTCTCGTCGTGATACCACAACGATAACGCTACGTCGTTCAGATCGATGATCGCGATCATAATGTTGGTACCGCTAAATGACGAAGCAACTTACGATCGACGTAGCGCTGGGTGCTCAACACCAAGCGCTCCTGAGAGAGCTGTAACTGGTGTAGGGCAAACATTATGATAATACTCAATACCAGTGCCACAAAGGTGCTGTTGAAGGCGACACCCAAGCTAACGGTTACACCGGAAATATCGCCTTCCACTGCTTTATAGGCTTGTCCGAGGGCATCACCAATACCCCGCACGGTGCCAATAAAGCCAATGGAGGGAATGGCCCAAGAAATATAGCGCACCATAGATAATTCAGAGTCGAGCCGGTCGGCCTCAATGTCACATTGCTCGCGGACAGCCTCGGATACCGCGGGAATCGATTGGGTTGTCGCAAAGCGCTGTAAACCATTCATTAGTGCGCGGGGCAGTAAGTAGTCTTGCTCTTGCTCGGGAAGGGCTTCCAAGTTACGCGAATACTCGCGTGCATCTTGTGGCAGTAAACTGGTGCCAAGCGGAACTTCAATCAAGTTTTGGTCGAGCATTTGATGCTCTTCTCGAGTGCGGTAGGCCTTCATGCCCATGATGGCAAGTGCCCACAGTAGCAAAATGAAACAAGCCTCTTGCTCGAAATCTCGGATGACGATGGCGAGCGTTCGTTGACTAGCCATGTCCGCGCCAGCGGCCTGTAACGCAGCTTGAACCGCAAGTTGGTCTTCCGCAGTTGGGCGAATCAAGCCGACATAAATCCCATGGACGACAATAATTGCGATCAGTAGCGCAAACAATTGATAGAGAAATTCGTTGTTCAGTCGCAGGTTCATGAAGGGTTCCTGTGGTCAGATATCGACGGGAAAAGAGACGGAGCTATCCTCAGAAATAGTCTCGGAGGGTTCGTAGTCTAGGGATGGCTTGGCGTTTGTGGGTAATTCGAGCGGCGGTTCATCGACGGGTTTGCTTGCACGTTCGCTGGATGGTTCGTTGGATGGTTCGATGAATGGTTCGCTAGATGACGCGCTCGATGGATCGGCGGCAATCGGCGAGTCGGCTGCATCGTTTGTTGGCTGCGCTGTCGCTACTTGACTCACTACTATGGACAAGCACACGCCTGCGAGCGCACCGAGGCCGTTGCGTACAACGTTGCCCTTCGTGAAGTTATTGTGCAAAAAGTTACTCTGCATAGCGTGCAATCCTAAAACCTAGGTCATCCCGCCCGGCGGCCCCGTAGTCGCGATACGTTAAACGCAACTCCGATAAGCGGCTGAGTGCCCAGCTTGCACCGCGCACGGTGTAGTTGTCACCATTGAGCGCCCCGAGGGGGTCTGTCGCTGTTTCTGCATTGGCAGACGGAATGACATAAATATCGTGCACCCACTCTGCGACGTTGCCGCCCATATCAAAAATGCCGCGGTGATTCGCGGGAAAGCTCGCGACGGGCGCGCTGACAATATGGCCATCCGCATAGCCATTCAATATTCTACCGGTAACCAATGCGGATGTGTTGTCCGCGACATTGACAACAGCGGTTGTGGGAGGAAAGTTGTTGCCCCAAGCAAATCTTCGGTAGCCGGTGCCCTCGACTCGCGCCGCGTAAGACCACTCAGATTCAGAGGGCAGGCGATAACCTGTGCTCGACGGGTTGTAGCCATTAATAATACCTTGGTTATCTCGATAAAATAGCGGTAAGCCCTCGCGCGCGCTGAGCCAATTACAGAAGCGGGCGGCCTGTTGCCAGCTTATCTGAGTCACCGGTTGATGCTCTCTGTTGAGGCTATTTCCTTCAATCTGCCCGCTATCGTGGCCCTCGAGGAATAACCGGAACTGTGCGTTCGTGGTTTCGGTCGTCGCGATATAAAACGCGCGCTCTAAGCGAACGGTATGTTCCACTTCATTAGAGCGACGACCCGGTTCTCGACGAGATGCGCCCATGGAAAACTCGTTCATCGGATCCGCAACAGGGTCAATCAACACCAGCGTTTGGCCAAGCGCAGTCGTTATTTCAGGCGTAAGCGCCGCTTTACGTGCTTCAGCCTCGGTGAGTAAAACAACGTTAATCACTTGCTCTAAGCCGGGTCGCGGCGTCACGCGTCGGCGTTCACTGGCGTAGCCCGAACGCTTAATCTCGAGCCGGTGTTCGAAGGCGGGGAGTGTCAATGTCTGACTACCATTACCCTGGATAACGCCATTGACCAGTACTTGTGCGTCGGCGGGTTGGATACTGATCACCACGTCGCCCAGCTGAGGATCGAGAGTAATTTGCTGTTCTTGGAATGCACCTTTCTCCAATGCAAGCGATACCGTTTTACGGGCGTATCCAAGCTTAGATAATTGAATACGGTGCTGATCACCGGGGCTCAGCTCTAGAGTGACCGGTGTTCTGCCCGCAAATTCCCCATCGAGGCTTACTGTGGCCGCCGTCGGTATTGATGTAAGCGATAGCACACCGTCGGCAGGAATAAGCGCTACGGGATCGATAATCTGCGGAACGCTTGCTGTAACGCTCAAGGCTAAGCTGTGATCGCGGTAGCCCACCTGACGAAGAATCAGTTCGTGATCGCCCGCCAGCACTTCAATCGTGCTGTCGGTACTTCCTACCTGCTCACCATCGACAAATATATCGGCATTCGTCGGCAGGCTGCTCAAACCAATCTCAGCCCAATCCGGCGCTAGCTCTTTAGCAAAAGTCTGGCGTGTCCCGCGTCCTGTTACTTCAATGATTGCTTCGTAGGCTTGATAGCGAGAGAGACTGATCGTTAATTCGTGACTGCCAGCAGGCAAACGTAAATCGTCGAGTGGGGTTAGTCCCAGTGACTCTCCGTTTAACATAACAGAAGCCCCGGGCGGCGTGCTTTGGATGCTGACCTTGCCAGGAAGAATGGCTGGAATGATTTCTATGCGCTGACTGGCGTCGTCGCCGACGTCGACGACCTCTTGCCATGGCGTGTAGCCTTCCACGTTTACCGAGACGGGATACCGTCCGGGTCGGATCAGGTACCGATTGCCCAGTGCTATAGAAAATCCGTCAATAGCAATGTCAGGCTCACCGACAGCATCGACGTAGACCTCTAGCGAGCGAGCAGTGAAAAGGAAGAACAAACAGCTAACGAGGACTACGCCTGCGGCAACGGCTAATACCCAGGGCCATGAAGGTTTTGTGCGTTCTGGCCGAGTGCTGTTTAACGGCTCGAAAGCACTTGCTGAGAGAGGCTGGTCGCTGCCATCACTTCCGCTGCCACTCATGCGCTCACTTGTACTACCACCGGGCTTAAAGCTGCTAGGGGTCAGTGGCTTATTGGCGTCGTCATTAACGTTATTGCTCATAGGGGTTCCCCTACACTTTCTTGGCAGCGGACATCGACAACGGTCTCTTGGCCTGGAACAACTTGAAAATCTTTGCGGACGTCACGGTAGCCTGTGCGAATACCTAAGGCGGTGTAAGTGCCCGGTCGCAATGTGCGCGTAGTCGAGTTTACGGCGCCCAGGCGCTCAACGCGGAGAATCGTTACGTCGGTTACGCCGTCTGAGATAAAAGTAACATCGACAGGGGTACGGGCGTAGGTAAGCGTTGCTTGTAGCTTGGTGATCTGTTCGCTGAGCACGGGTCCCGGCGAGGCAATAGCTTGGGCTTGCTGAAGCGTTGCTTCCGCCGTGTTGAAAGCGCGCACGTCGACGAGTCGCTCCGTGTTGCTGAGGGTGGTTTCGAGAGCGGCATGAAGCGCTGCTCTCGGTTGCGCTCGACGTGTGCCTTCACGAGCGAAAACGAGTGAATCATCAATCGCGAGCGCCTGAGTGTAGACGTTAACGGCGTTTTGCCACTCTTCACTGGCTTCGAATCTCATGCCCTGCGTGCGCAGGTCACGCAGCGCGGCATCGGTACGCGCGCTCGCTAATTCATTGTTTGCAGCCTTGGGTTCTTGCGCGCCGGGGCGAATAGACGCTGCGGTTTGAAAGGCGGCAGCCGCGTCGTCAAAGCGTTCCCGCTCAAGGGCTAAGTAACCGTCGCTCATGGCTTTTCGGAATGTTTGCGTAGCGAGGGATTCTTGAAAGCGCGCGAGTTGTGCTGCCGCTTTTTGATGAGCGGGATCAGCGGTCAGTGCACGTGTCGTTTGGGTAATGGCACCTTGGAAATCAAGCCCTTGAGCGGCGTCGCCCGCCGCAGCGAGTGCCCGGCTTACAGTTTCAATAGCACCGACGCGCTCGCGCCATGCCTGTAGCCGACCGTCACCTTGTGCGAGGATCTCTAATAACGCTAGGGCTTCTTGAGCGCTCGTGACCTTACCTGCCTCGACGCTCTGCGTTAGCTGTTCCTCTGCTGTGGTGATACGTTCAGGGATAGAGGCTTCGAGGATGAGTAACTGCTCACTTGCTGCAGTATAGGCTTGGGTAGCCTCCTCAAACCGTTGCTCTCGATAGGCCGTGTCACCGACTTGAGCGTGTGCAATGGCGGCTTGGTAACCCTCGTTACCCCAACGCTCTACTTCGAGCTCTTCTAACACATCCTGCAGCTCGAGCACTTTTTGTAGGGCCTCTTGCGCCGCTCGGCGCAGCTTTTGTAATTGCGCTTGAGCAAAGGGTGAGCGCTCATTGTCAGGCGACGCCTGTGCGCCGCTTGATGCGGGCCGTGTGTTCTCGCGGCTTAACCGCAAGCCATCCTCGGCAACGGTGATTGTTGATGAGGTGTCATTGCTACTGCTACTGCCATTGTCAGCCACCCATAGGGGCAGCACAAAAAACACTGCGACAGCGGTAACGATAACGCCCGCCATGGCGGGTATCAGCCACCCAGGACGCTGCTCGAGCGCTGGCTCAGTACTGGTGCTACTTTCCTGAGGGGTGAACGCTGTTGGTGCTAACGGCTTGTCCTGTTCAATCACGGTAAAATTCCTGTTGCCAACACCTAGGCGGTTATTGCCCTGAGTTATCAGTCTTGCCGGGTGCCGGAAGTGCGAGGGCGCCGATTTCGGTTGCGTAAATATCGGCCATCAGTTCGCGCCACTGGGCGTACTGATCCTCTGCGTTACCTGATAGCCGAACCGTGCGGTCCTCAAGTTCAATGACGCGGGGCGTAATTTCCGCTTCCAATGATTGGCCGAGCTCTTCGAGTGCCAGGGTATGAATGTTGGACTCTGATCGCTTCTCGAGACCGCTCTTTAGTAGATAGCCACCGCCGGCGATGCCAACCATTCCGGCTGCGTTGGCGTATTCACTGTTAGAGCCTTGGGCGGCAATACCTGCAATAACGGCAGCAGCGCCCGCAATCAGCCGTGTATTGGCTTCAGATTGTAGTTCGCGTAGGGCAACAACTTCTTCATAGCTCAATTTTCGCCATTCTTGATAAGGGGAATACATGTCCTCAGAGAAACTCGTGTAATACCCTTGTAGCGTATCGACGAATACGTAATTACGCTTGCGCAAATTGCGCACTCGTTCGAGCATGGGATCATTGTCGGCGGGCAAACGTTGAATGTGATAAATCCCTTTTGCGTCTTGCGTTAGGTAGTCATTGAAAGCATCGGAGGCAAAAGTCCGTGCAAAGCGGAGCTCTGCGACCTGGCGAATAGCCAGTCGATCTCTGCGCTTTATGGATTCAAAAACCTTGAGCATGTCATTGGCGACCTTACGATAAACCAACAAAAAAGGGTCTTGGCTGTTGGCATTGCGACCGTCGTACGCGTAGCGACTGGTCGTACCTGTGTAGGTTTTGTCGATCCATACAACGCCACGTGCATCGGTGACTGCTACGGCGAGCTCAAGATGCTCTCCGTCGCTGTGAATTATAGTGCCGTTTAGGAGTAGGTCAGTGAATTGCTGGTTATCGGGTACCACACGAACGGCACCCCAAGCGCCTACTTCTTGGAGTGTTTTGGTCAGCTCATTGGCGATAAAAGTGGCTTCAGCGCGCCGCACCTCAGGGAAAACGCCGTCGTCTTCATCGAGCTCCGCAATACCGGGGTCCAGTACGGCGACACCCACATCTAATATTTCGTCTTCGCTAATTGCGTTAGATGCATAATCGAGCGGCGGCACTGCTGTGCTTTTAACCGTTTGGCTAACGCAGCCTGTGACGAGCAGGGCTAGAGTCAATACGCTAATGACGACAAGTGCTCTCATTATTCGGTTATCTCTATACCTTTGTATTTACGGTATTCATTCCACAGCCGCTCGCGCACTTCAGGGTCGGGTTCTCGCATGGCTGCCTCTCGTAGCTGGCGAGCCACTACGTCATCGTTACTCCCGTCGGGGATGTCTTGCGGTGGTTTATAGACTGCGGGGTTTTGAGGTGCGCTGCCGCCCATGCCACCACCCATACCACCACCCATGCCACCGCTCATTTCACCACCGGCACTCCCACCGCCTGCAGTTTCGCCCATTGCGACATCGCTCTCATAAGGGTTTCTGCCGCTGGTGCCCGCACCTGCAGGTTCCGTTTGTTCGCGTGGGCTGCGCTCTGCGCGGGCGCGGTCCATTTCACGCTGGTGCTGCTGTTCTTCGAGTATCATTGCATCGAAATCGCTGGTGCTCTGCTCTAGCTGGCCGTCCAAAATAGCAACCTGCTCGGCTGTAGTAAGCGTGCCATTGCCGAATGTGCCCCCTATATCACTCCCTGCGTCACCCTCTATATCACCCCCTATACCGTTCCCTCTGTCACCGCTCGCGCGGGTACCAGGCTCGGCACTCTTATCAGCGTTCGAGCCAGCATTGTCGCCGCTGCTTGCCTGCTCTTCGCCACTGCCCGTTGTGCCGCTAGTTGTTGCAGGATCTTCTCCATAACTCTCCTCAAATGTGGGAAGTTCGTCGCGCATATCGGGTAGGGACTCACTGCCGGCAATATCGCCAAAGCCAGGCTCAGCGCCGGCGCCTTGACCCTCGGGATTACCGCTCGATTCTTCCATTGTCGGGAGCTCCGCGCCGGTGTTGTCGCCGCCTGTGTTATCACGCGCTTCGCTGCCCGATGAGTTGCTGGTGGAGGGCATTGAAGGCGATGGCATGCCGCTACTCGCAGCAGTCGTTGTGCCCGGCGATGAGGATGACGCGCTGTTTGCGCTAGTGCTGGCGCTATTACTGGACGGCGCGCTGGCGCTACTCGAACTTGATGAACTACTGCTCGAGCTCGATGAACTGCTACTCGAGCTGCTACTAGAGGAAGATGATGTAGAGGGAGATGAAGGCGGCGGAGTCACCGATGGCGTTGATGGCTGAGTGGGCGTGTTCGCACTCGGGCAGCCTGTTAGCGTGAGCATTGCGGCGCAGATCGCGGATACCAGGAGCCATTGACGGGCTTTAAGCCAGTTACTACCGCTACCATCTGGTCCTTGCATCATCGTGATCTCTTTTCTGAATTAAATTTAGCGCTCTAATTTATACGGGTAGGCTCTAGCGGTTGAGGGCTCCATGCAGAAGGTGGCCACGACCAGACAATAGTCTCACTCGCAATGGGCAAGCCGTCTGTAAACATTGGTCTAAATCGTGTTCCTCGCAATGCTCGGAGCAGTCGATTAATGTCTTTGGCTTCTTCTTCGACCTCGGGTTCGCCCACTCGTTCCAAATCCATCACACGGCCTGTATCTGAGATACTGAACGATACCACTAGCGCGCCACGGTCGTCCCAATACGGTGCGGGGATCGGCTCCATGCCGTCGATTGTTGGCAAGGGTTGAGGTTGGCGTAGGGCATCTTCTAAAAAAACACCAGCTTGGGTGTCCTCCGACTCGCGGGCGTAACGAGACGCTGCCGCGTAGTAGATCTCCGCCTCACTGCGTTTACCGAACCACCATGCCCAATCAGCCAGCGCCAGTTTTTCCTTCACAGTTTGTAGTGGCGGTGCTTGATTAACCACGCTTAATTCAAACAGTGCGGTAAGCACACTCTCTCCTTTACGGAAGGCGGCTTCGGTCATTTGCACATAGGGTGAATCTGCGGCGTGAGTCGGTTTGCCAGGCATATACTGCTCATAGCCTGCTATGAGGTACTGGGCCTTGATCATGCCCACCAAGGGCTTTCTTAGCTCCAAAGACTGGTCACCAAAGTAACTTATCATTTCAGTGAGCGACTGGTGATATAAATCCCACATCATCCGCAACCGGCCAATGCGATTTTCCTCGCCACCGACTGCCTGAATGTAAGCCTCCCGCTGCCATTCTGCTTGATCTAGGAGCGCGTAGGCGGATTCTTCGCTGTGCCGGAGGGCTCGCCGCTCGACCCGGTATAGATAGCGCTGTCGATTATCGACGTCGTCATACTGACCCAAAGCGCGGCGGCTTCGAATCTCACCCCGCAGCAGTTGAATTTGCTCGCCGTTATACAACCCTCCATTGATGCGGGCTAGGTGTACACCACGTTTAAAAACATCCGCCGCTTCTGCGTGACGATTTTCCTCTTGCAAAACGCTACCTAGGCCGAGAAGTTGCTCCGTCAAACTTGGAGCATAAGCACCATATTCCCCCTCTACGGATTCTATGGCCGTCTCGTATTCACGGATGAGCGACGATTCTTCAGCTGCGGGAACAGGAGCCATATCGAGACTTGCACGCATATCGAGGATCATGGCGCTGGTACT
>Ga0209652_1000186_pt1 | contig 52146 bp, 48 predicted proteins | sample SaaInl74LU_5_DNA_FD_184641 | JGI IMG/M metagenome (GOLD analysis project Ga0209652, IMG submission 184641) | Marine microbial communities from expanding oxygen minimum zones in the Saanich Inlet - ESP_74LU_5_DNA (SPAdes) (version 2) | ecosystem: Environmental > Aquatic > Marine > Intertidal zone...
GGGTCACTTTATTTCGCGCGACACTCTATCAAAGACAAATGGTTGCGCTATCATATCGGGAATTCGCTGCGAAGGCTGCTTCTTAGCATTGCCAAACAGCCAATTGGTGAATAAACCTGACCAATCAGCGGTCTTGCCGCTCGATACGAATTCCTAGGGAGGAAACCATGACAGATACTACCAAATCGGCGATGTCTCGTCGCTCGTTCCTGCGCAAGGGTGCGCTGGGTGGCGGTGTTGCCGCCGGTGCCGCGCTGACCGCTCCGGCTGTCCTTGCCCAGTCACCCCTCGTTCTCAAGATGCAAACCTCCTGGTCGGCTTCCGACATCTGGATGACCTTTGCTCAGGAGTACGTGGAGCGTGTCCAAGCGATGTCCGGCGGTCGTCTTCAGATCGACCTTCTGCCTGCCGGTGCCGTTGTCGGCGCTTTCCAGGTGATGGATGCAGTCAGCGACGGTGTCCTCGACATCGCCCACTCTGTGCCCGTTTACTGGTATGGCAAGTCCAAGGCCGCCTCCTTCTTTGGAACTGGCCCCGTTTTCGGCGGTTCTGCAACGACCATGCTGAGCTGGTTCTACCAGGGCGGCGGCGCAGAGCTGTATCGCGAACTGACCCAGGACACGCTGAACCTGAACGTCTACGGCATGCTTGGCTTCCCGATGTTTGCTCAGCCCTTCGGCTGGTTCAAGGAAGAGGTCAACACAGCTGCTGACCTGAACGGCTTCAAGTACCGGACCGTTGGTCTGGCTGCTGACCTTCTGCAGTCGATGGGCATGTCCGTTGCTCAGCTTCCCGGCGGCGAGATCGTGCCTGCAATGGAGCGTGGCGTTATCGACGCGTTCGAGTTCAACAACCCGTCCTCCGACCTTCGCTTCGGCGCGCCGGACGTGGCCAAGAACTACTACCTGTCGTCCTACCATCAGGCTTCGGAGTCATTTGAATTCCTGTTCAACCGGGACCTCATGGATGACCTCGAGCCCGATCTGCAGGCGATCCTGCGTCACACAGTCGAAGCCGTCTCGACCTCGAACACGGCTCTGGCCATGCGCGAATACTCCAGCGACCTTCAGCGGATCCAGAACGAGTTTGGCGTCACGGTTCGCCGGACCTCGACGGACATTCTCGAGGGCCAGCTGGCCGCTTGGGACACCCTGATCGCCGATCTGGAGCAGGACGAGTTCTCCAAGCGCGTTCTGGACAGCCAGCGCGCCTGGGTCGAGCAGGTCACCTACTACGAACTGATGAACGCTCCGGACTACCAGCTGGCTTACGAGCACTACTTCCCAGGCAAGCTGTCGCTCTAAGAGCGCGTCCTTCGCGATATCAAATGATCGGGGGCGCCCAGCGGGTGCCCCCGATCCACACAAGCTCCAACGACGGGAATGGACATGGTCCGCTTCATCGATTTCGCCGACAAGCTTTCGGGCTTCTTTGGAAAGGCCTTTGCCTGGCTGATCGTCATGATGACGCTCGGCATGAGTTATGAGGTCTTTGTTCGCTACTTGCTGAACAGCCCAACGCCGTGGGCACTGGACGTGTCCTTCATCATGTATGGAACACTGTTTATGATGGGTGGCGCCTATACCCTTTCGCGGGGAGGCCACGTGCGTGGCGACTTCCTCTACCGGCTTTGGAAGCCGCGGACACAGGCCCGGGTCGACTTGGTTCTTTACATCTTCTTCTTCTTTCCCGGCATCACGGCCCTTGTCCTGTCCGGCTGGAAGTATTCAGCCCGCTCCTGGTCCTATCCGGGTGGCGAGGTCAGCATCAATAGCCCGGCCGGCATCCCGATCTACCAGTTCAAGTCGATCATGGTCCTGGCGGGTGCCCTTCTGTTCATCCAGGGCATGGCCCAGGTCTGCCGCTGCATTCTGTGCATCCGCGAAGGCTACTGGCGTCAAGCGGCAGAGGATGTTGAAGAGACCGAGGACCTGCTGATCAAGCAGTCCAACATTGCCGAATCCGACGCACATCCGTAATCCGCCTCATCCTGATCCGACCGGCCTCGTGCCGCGCCAATTCATGACAATACCCCGCCACGCAGGCCAAAGCGCTGCCTGGTCCCATAGGGAGCCGCCAAAGTGACCGATCCCCAAGTCGCCCTGATGATGCTTGGCATCTTCATCTTTCTCGTATTCCTGGGCTTTCCCATCGCCTTCACCTTGATGGCCCTTGGCATCGGCTTTGGCTACTACGCCTACTTCGATCCGTCCCGCCAATGGCGCGCCTTCAACCGGCTTGACGAAACGGTGGCCAGCACGTGGGATACCTGGTCGACCTGGATAGACGGGTTTTACAACAACCGAATTTTCGACCTATTTATCAACCAGACTTACACGGTCATGTCGAACGAAGTACTGACCGCCGTCCCGTTGTTCCTGTTCATGGGCTACGTCGTGGAACGGGCGAACATCGTCGACAAGCTCTTTTCCACACTTGCCATCGCGGCCCGCAACGTTCCCGGCTCCATGGGTGTCGCGGCCCTGATCACCTGCGCCCTTTTCGCGACCGCCACCGGTATCGTTGGCGCTGTGGTCACACTAATGGGCCTATTGGCGCTGCCCCAGATGCTCAAGGCGCGGTACGATCCTTCCTTTGCCTCTGGCATCATCTGCGCTGGCGGCACGCTCGGCATCCTTATCCCGCCGTCGATCATGCTGATCGTTTATGCAGCCGCTTCTGGCGTTTCGATCGTCCGGCTCTATGCCGCTGCCCTGCTTCCCGGCCTGGTCCTTGTCGGCCTATACCTCGTCTACGTGGTCGGCCGCTCGATCATTCAGCCTTCTGTTGCCCCGCGTCTGACCGAAGAAGACGTCCCCTCAGTGCCCTTCGGAAAACTGATGTGGATGGTCTTCACCTCGCTTGTCCCGCTGGCCGCACTGATCCTTGCCGTTCTCGGCTCGATCCTTTTCGGCCTTGCGACGCCGACGGAAGCAGCGTCCATCGGTGCCCTTGGCGGCATGGTTCTGGCAGTAATCTACCGCTCCATGAGCTATGACCGTCTGCGCGAAAGCGTCTACCTGACGGTCCGGACGACTGCGATGGTCTGCTGGCTCTTCGTCGGTTCCTACACCTTTTCGGCCGTGTTCTCGTACCTTGGCGGCGAGCATATCATTGCCGATTTCGTCGGCGGCCTGAGCCTGACGACGATCCAGTTCCTGATCCTTGCACAGTTGATCATCTTTCTTCTGGGCTGGCCGCTGGAGTGGTCCGAGATCATCATCATCTTTGTCCCGATCTTCCTGCCGCTTCTGCCGCTGTTCGGGGTCGATCCACTGTTCTTCGGCATCCTCGTGGCGCTGAACCTGCAGACGTCCTTCCTGACCCCCCCTATGGCCATGTCGGCCTATTACCTGAAGGGGATCGCCCCACCCGAAGTTCGGCTGACCCAGATTTTTGCAGGCGTTATGCCGTTCCTCTTCATGGTGATCCTGTCGATGGTCTGCGTCTACGTCTTCCCGGGTCTGGTCTTTAGCCTGCCGAATGCGATCTATGGCAACTGAACCACGGCATAAGCCCCAGCCCGAGGCCATCCTGGCGCTTGATCCCGTCGAAATGCGGGATAGGCTGGCCAAGGGTGCCCTTAAGGTCCGCGATCTCGCCGAAGCGTGCATTGCCCGCATCAAGACAGTTGAGGCTGAAGTGCTGGCCTGGGCCTGGCTCGATGAAAGCTACATCCTGGCCGAGGCCGACCGTCTTGATGTGATGCGCCAGGCGGGCCGACCGATTGGGCCGCTGCATGGCATGCCCATCGGGATCAAGGACATCATCGACACCAAAAAGATCCAGACGGAAAACGGGACACCCATCGACAAGGGTCGCGTTCCGGCAGAAGACGCGGTGATCGTATCGCGTCTGAAGGCGGCCGGTGCCCTGATCATGGGCAAAACGGTTACGACGGAACTTGCCTACCTGCACCCGGGCAAGACGCGGAACCCTTACAACGCAGCCCATACGCCGGGTGGATCTTCGCAAGGGTCGGCTGCGGCTGTGGCTGCCGGGATGGTTCCTCTGGCCATTGGCACCCAGACCGGCGGATCAGTGATCCGGCCAGCCTCATATTGCGGCACCGTCGCATTCAAACCGTCGTTCGGGTTGATCCCGCGTACCGGTGTTCTGCACCAATCGCCCAGCCTTGATACGATCGGCGTCTTTGCGATGTCGACAGCCGGAGCGGCAATGGTGGCCGACGTTCTGGCGGGCTACGACGCGGGCGATACCGCGACCGAACCCTGCGCCCCGCCCCGTCTGTTCAGCACCTGCCAAAGCAAGCCGCCCGTCCGGCCAACCTTTGCAGTCCTGTCTGCCATGCCAAGCGCGGTCGAGTTGCACCCCGATATGGCCAGCGCGATGTCTGAGTTGACCGAAGTGTTGGGCGACTACGCCTTCGAAATCACCCTGCCACCCCTTTTCGACGAGGCTGCCACAATTCGTGAGCGGATCAACTTTGCCGAAATGTCCAAGTGCTACTACGGGTTGGAAAGGCGCGGTGGTGACCACTTCTCGCCCGAGATCCGGGCAGCAATGGAAAAGGGCAGGGATACCTTGGCCCGCGACTACATCTCGGCCCTTGATTGGCCCGGCGTTCTGCGGAGCGCGCTGGCAGAGGTGTTTGAACGGTGCGATGCCATCATCTGCCCCGCGACCCCGGGCCCAGCACCAGAAGGGCTCGACTCAACCGGGCCAGCCATTTGCAATGGCCTCTGGACGCTTTGCGGCGTGCCCGTCGTCAACCTTCCGCTTTTTGAGGCCAGCAACGGCCTGCCCATGGGCCTTCAGGTTGTTGGTCGGATGGGTGACGATGGCCGGCTGCTGCGCAGCGCCAACTCCCTTTGGAAAACCCTCACCGAGGAGACTGAATCATGACTGATCGCATCGTGGGGTTCATCGCCCTTGCCGTACTGATCGGGTTTCTTGGAATCCTTGTGTTCAAGCTTATGCGCGTCGACATATCCATCATCGTTGCCATCACCTTGGCGCTTGCTGGTTGGGATTTTCTGCGTCCTGCCAAGAAATAGGTGCAGGATACCCAAAGGCTCGTCCGATTTTAGTCGCAATTCCGGTCTAGTCTGGCCTTAATCAAAGCGGATCACCCGGTCCCACCCCTTTTTGAGCAGGCCAGACATTTCGACATCCAAACCTCTCTCCGGAGCCGCCGCGCGGCATCTGGCCTATAGACCCGAAATCGACGGGTTAAGAGCGTTTGCCGTCCTGTCAGTCGTTCTCTACCACTTCCGTGTTCCGGGCCTCGACGGGGGATTTGTCGGGGTTGATGTCTTCTTTGTCATCTCGGGCTTCCTGATCGGCGGCCTTCTGTGGTCGGAGTTGCGTGAAACCGGTCGCATAGCCTTGGGTAGGTTCTATATGCGCCGCATCCGACGCCTGGCACCCGCGTTCTTTGCCATGGCCATCGCAAGCTCGGTCTTTGCGTGGTTGGTCTTGCTGCCGTTCGAGTTTCGGGAGTTCGGCAAATCGCTGATCGCGGCGACCGTTTGGCTGTCCAATGTGCAGTTCTGGCGCGAGGCGGGCTACTTTGATGTGGCCGCCGAAAGCAAACCGCTTCTGCACACCTGGTCCCTCTCGGTGGAAGAGCAGTTCTACGTCTTTCTGCCGCTCGCGTTACTCGCCCTTCGAATTGTTCGCGGGGCCACAATTCCTGCCTTGATCCTGATCTGGCTGGTCTCGGCCGTTGCCTGCATCGCCATGACACCGACTTATTCCGAAGCGACTTTCTTTCTGTTCCCGTTTCGGGCTTGGGAGCTTTTGACGGGGGTTCTCCTTGCAATCGCCTTGAGGAATCAGTCGATCCGTTTTTGGTCGGGCTTGTCCTGGATCGGGCTCGTTCTTGTTGCGGTTTCGATCATCGCGATGCGCTCTGACGGGTTTCCAGGCTGGCAGGCGATTTTGCCCGTGGCAGGTGCCGCACTGATCCTCGCGAACGCAGGTCAGGACAATCTGGCCAACAAGCTGCTCGCCCTCAAGGGACCGGTTTTTGTCGGGCTTATCTCATACTCGCTTTATCTTTGGCATTGGCCGGTTCTCATCCTGTCGCGCTATTGGCGGGATGGCTACACCTCGCTGTTTGAGGCCGCTGGGTGGCTAGCCCTTGCCACAATCCTCGCTATCTTGAGCTGGGCCTTGGTCGAAAGGCCCTTGCGTCACGCGCACTGGATCGGCGCACCGGCATTTCTGGGAGGGTCGATCGCTGTCGGGTTGGTGGTCCTGACCTTTGGCGGGCTCATCTATGTCCGAGACGGCGTCGCCAATCGCTTTCCTCCGAAAGTGAGGGCACATATCGACGCCAGCCAGGACTTTCTTCAGGACTGGAGCCGGTGTGACACCGCCGCAAGCGGCCCGCTCGCCGGTATCGAAACATGTGCCATCGGGCCGGAAGGAGCTCCAAAGGTATTGATCTGGGGCGATAGCCATCTGCGCGCCCTGATGGACGGGCTGGCGCTCGCCGCGGATGAGGCTGGAACGCCTGGGATGATCATCTGGCGCGGCGGCTGTCCGCCCCTCTTTGGTGTAGCCAAGGACGAAAGCGCCTCGACTCCCTCGCAAGATGCAAGCTGCCTTCGCGCCAACAACCAGCTTGAACAGGCCTTCGCACAGATGGACAGCGTTGAGCGCATCCTACTTGTTGGTCGTTGGAGCTACTATGCCGAAGGCACCGGCATCGGGCGGGACGCTGCCAACCTGATCACCTTGCGACCGGCACCAGGATCGGGGTTACAGGCAGACAACCAGGCGGTCCTTTTCGATCTGGCGCTGGAAGAGACGGTAAAGACCCTGAACGACGATTTTGTCGAGGTGCATGTCCTGCGCCAAGTGCCTGAGATACCCGACTACAGCTCGCGCGAGGTGGCTCGCATGCTTGCCCATGGTCGGGCCAGCCCGTCCGAGATCACAGCTACCTTCAGCGCCAAGTCAGAAACGCTGGCCGCCCGCGTCATGGGGGCGGAAACCTGCCTTTACCCGATGGCGACCAAGGGCCTGATCACGCTGATAGACCCTTGGCCCCGTCTTTGCCCAGAACGGTGCTCTGTCATGATGGACGGCAGACCTGTCTACTTTGATAACAACCATATCAACAATACCGGGGCACACGCGCTGCGCGATCTGTTCATGCCATTCCTCACTGGGACCGTCAGATCATGATCGACCAGACGCTGGTGCGGGACTGGGATGTAATCGTCATCGGATCCGGAATGGGCGGCGGAACGATTGGCCGTTGTCTGGCAGAGGCCGGAAAGACTGTCCTGTTCCTCGAAAAGGGACATGCGGGTCAAAGGACAGAAGAGACCCCGATAAACATCAGTATGGCCGATCCAGTTGCCCGGGCCGTGCGGGGATATTGGCCGGACCCGATCGAGGGCCAAGTCGACGGCAAGACCCGCCGGTTCTTTGCCCCCTTGGGGAGCGGCTCAGGCGGCAGTTCCGTGTTTTACGCCGCCACGCTTGAACGACCTGAACCTCATGATCTTGACGACAGCCCAGATCGTCCCCACCCCTCTGGCGGTTGGCCGGTCAGCTACGAAGAAATGGCGCCGTGGTTCGACAAGGCCCAAGCGATGTATCGCCTGCATGGTGAGCCTGATCCCCTGTCGGATCGGCCCACACCCTCCTTGGCACCGCCTCCGCCTCTAGGAGAAGGCGATGCCGCCATCATCGAACGGCTACGGGCGAACGGAATTCATCCCTATCGGCTGCATACGGCACTGTCCTACCTGCCCGGTTGTGCCGAATGCCTTGGCCGAAAATGCCCACGACCCTGCAAGATGGACGGCCGGTCGGCCGGGCTGGAACCAGCCCTAGCAACGGGCCTGGCCGCCCTGCTTGACCGGTGCGAGGTCACTGCCCTCCGGGGACGGCCCGGACATATCGATGAGGTCGAAGTCCTGCGAGACGGTCAGACCTATTTGATCGCTGCCAAACAAGTAGTTTTGGCAGCAGGGGCTTATTCGTCCCCCCGCCTTTTGCTCGCTTCCTCGGCCCCCCATTGGCCCAATGGCTGCGCCAACGGCAACGATCAGGTCGGACGTTACCTGATGTTTCACCTCGATGAACGTTTTGCCCTTTGGCCCGGAAAATCGGCCCGTTTCGCCGGGGCGTCCAAGGCCGTCGGCTTTCGCGACCTTTACTACCACAAGGGCAAACGGTTCGGCATGGTGCAGGCGATGGGCGTCGACTTCTCTTACGGAGAAATCGCCTTCCACCTCAAGTCACTAGTAGAGCGTTCGGCGCTGCGTCGGTTTCGTCTTTTGCTTGAGTTGACACGCGTTCCCGCCTTCGTCGCTTCGTGGCTTCTGGGCGGGGCCAAGCTTTACGTTGGGCTGCTTGAGGATTTTCCGATGCCCGAAAACCGGATACTGCTGGACAAGGCTGACCCTCGCGCCATCCGGTTCGACTACACCATCGGACCCGAACTCAGATCGCGGCGCAAACCCTATGGCGCCGTCTCGTCCCCGTCCCTGACAATCAAAGGGGGTCTAGCCATGGCCGATTTGGTCCAAAGCATGAAGATGGGGAGCGTCAGCAGGCCGAACTTCGCCACAAAACCAAGCCAGCCAAAAGCACCGATGACAATGACCCAATGTCCGTCCGAGATACTCAGGATCCGCCCGTCGGTCGGGTCGATGATATGGTTGCGGGCCCACATCCCCCACCCGAAAACCGGACGCTCGCTCGCCCGCTCCAGCAAGGCCGCCTCGTTGTTGAAACGGATTGCGAGTGAATTTTCTCGCTCGGGGCTGATTTCATGGGCGACCGCAAGGATCTGGTCGGTCGGGACGGCTTCGGCCCCTCGAAGCACTGGATAGGCCAAGACAAGAACGGCAAAGCTCACAGCGACCATCAGTTGCATTCGCAGGCCGAAAACCAGAACGACCGGAAGCAGGACAATCGCGTAGATCATCGACCCAAGAGATCGGCACAGCGCGAGCATCGCAAACAGGAACACCGTCGCCACAACGAGTTGGACCCGCGTCTTTCCCGTGCTCGCCCGCGTGAGCGCCGCGGCCGCGAGAGTGGCCGTCATAGCAAAGAACGCGACCAGCAGGCCGTGATTCAGAAAGACGATCGGACGGTAGGCGTCGCCCCGAACCATCTGGCTAAAAATATGCTGAAAGTAGCCGTAGACCCAGATATTGAGCTGCGGGCTAAGAACGACCTCAACCATCATGGGAAGGGCATAAATCAATCCTCCAAACAGCAGGGCCCAAAGCATGTCGCGCTGATCCCCGGCCGAGGCCAGAAACCTGCGCGCCAGAAGAAATGGCAGAACCAGAAATGCGTTCTGGAACATCAGCGGCACGGCCTCGCGGATCCGCATGCCAGGCTGGACGTAGTGGGTGTACTGGATCGGGTCGCTGTTGGTCAGCGTGGTCGCCAGCGGCGACAAGATGAACAGCACGATAAAGACCCGTGCCAAAATACTGGCCGGCAGAATGTCCAGCTTGTCGCGATAATAGCTCGCACAGATGATCAGCGCAGAGACTGCCGGGATCACATCTTTGCCCAAGAGGGGTAAGAACGGCAGGTCAAAGCCTGTCGGATAGGTCGGCAAAAGCAGGTAGGCCAATAATAGACATCCAATTAGCGCACGCCCTACCGGCAGCCTTCGAAACAGAATGACCGAGAAAAGTGGCCAAAGGACCAGCGTAAGTGTGGCAAACGCGTTGGGCATCGAGCTTTCTTGCTAACCTCAAGAGCGGTAATCATGAACGATGGGATCACAATCTGCGGCACCCGCAGACGTCAAAGCTTGCAACATTGATACGGCATAAGGATGGCATGCCGGTGGAAACTGCGACCTATTGCCCGTTTGCCCGAACCACGACCAGGACTGTGCGAAAAACAACCCGAAGGTCGGTCCAGAACGACATGTCGCCAAAGTAGTCGTTGTCGAAAACGGCCCTTTCGGAAAAGCTGGTCAGGTTACGTTCCGAGGTTTGCCACAGGCCGGTAATGCCCGGACGCATCTCATAGTAGGCAATTCCCGGATACAGGCTTTGTTGGTTGGTCATCATCGGCCGGGGTCCGACAATGGACATATCGCCTTTGAGGACGTTGAAGAACTGCGGCAGTTCATCAATTGATGTTGCCCGAAGAAAACGACCGATCGGGGTAATCCGCGGGTCAATAGCCAGCTTTTGATGGCGTTCCCATTCGATCCGCGCAGCGACGTTTGCCTCAAGGTGATCGGCAAGCGCCGTGTCAGCGTTCTGCACCATCGTGCGCAGTTTCCACATCTTGAAAACGCGGCCGTTTCGGCCAACCCGATCCTGCTTGTAAAACGGGTTGCGGCCATCTCTCGCAATAATCAGGGCCAATAGGGCAACTACCAAAACCGAAGGCACCGAAATCATGAGAACAAAGCAAATGTCGAACAGCCTTTTGAACCCAAGACGATAGACGCCCTTTGGTTTGGAGACACGAACGGAGTCCGCCTGCATTGAAGGGCCGGTCAGGCCGTAGTCGGTCCTAATCTGAATGGTCACAGGCTTTCCCCTTTTGGAGTCGGGTTGAAAATGCTCGTCGACAAAATCTTCCTGTCCGCCGCACCGAAGGCGCGACGCCTGAAACGTAACCTTCTAAATTGGCCTCCCCCTTTTGCAGTCGAACCTTTCGGTTGCTGCTACAGCCTGCAAAACACGGTCGATGCCCGACAGGTGGCCGGATGATGGTTTCCAGACCGACACCCCCAGTGGTGCAAGGCGCTGGCCCGTCATCTGCTATTGCCAGAATAGGTAACCATCTACCGTCGATTTTCGTCAATTGGCGTATCCCGCCGCAGGGCGCCTTACCCGCCCCAAAGGCCCTGTATCGGGACGGGGTCAGCATCGATTTCTGCGGGCTGGTTTGGCGTTTCGCGCGCCGAAGTTCACGAAAGCTGCTGACGTCGCAACGCCATGTTCTGGCCAAGCCAAATTGGACCTATCCAGCGTTTTGATAGCCTTTTGAGGTACAATTCTATTCGTTAGGATATATAGTGTTACCAATAAGTTATAATGAGGGCATTCTTGGATATTCTTACGGTAAAATCGGGATGGGATCGCACCTGACTGAAAACGGCGACGCCGTGTTCATTTTGCCGTTCACCGACCAATTGCGGCAGCAATCTGACAACAGCTTGTCGCTATTACGACGTCTCGCTGTCTTTTTTTCGAAGCCACGGTCTCGGATTTGGCGTTGTTATATCCAATTCGTACAGTCTGATGTCTTTTAGGAAATTGTTTCCGTTCTGGAACGAGACGCGTGCGAGACCGATTCGCTTTTGCACTTTGGTTCGCGAAGGCTCATGACGGATGCGACCCTCATGTTTACCCAATCAAACGACGGTTGTGTCAGTTGAGGCTGCCACCGCCCCGCCAGAACCGATATCGGTCGGCGCGACTGCAACGGTCTTGATCACCGCATGAACGGACAGCCCGTTCCGCAGGGCCAGGGCTGTAGCTGATCTCCGGGTAACACGGGCCAACAGTCGCTCCCCGCCTAGATCAATCTGCACAATCACCCCGGGTCCGGCCCCCTCATGCAAGGACAGGATCCTGCCCTTTAGGATGTTCAGCGCCGACAGACCGGTTGGACGGTCCAGGGCTACGATCACGTCCTGAGCCTCGATGCGCAGTCGTAGCCGGTGACCAGGGCTTTCTGGGCGCAGCGGGACAAACAGCCTGCCACCCGAACAGGCCACCTCTGTCAGGCCGTCGACGTGGTGTCCGATGATGTTCGCATTCAGCACCGCACCTGCCCCCCGCACGCCCAGATGGGGCACAAGTACGGGGTCCGATAGAACCTCTTCGACGGGACCGATAGCTCTGACGCTCCCAGCCTCCATAAGGACGAGGGTGCTGGCCAGCTGCGCCACTTCGTCCAGTGCGTGGCTGACGTATAGGATCGGGGTTCGCGTCTCGTCCCTGATCCGGGCGAGGTAGGGCAGCACCTCCGCCTTACGGGCGGCATCAAGGGCGGCCAAGGGCTCATCCATCAGCAGCAGGGCGGGGCGCGACAGCAGGGCACGGCCGATGGCGACGCGCTGTTTCTCGCCTCCGGACAGATCCCCGGGGCGGCGGTCCAGAAGGGGGGCAATGCCTAGAAGATCGCAGATCTGATCCAGCGACGGGCCAGGACCAGCGGGGGCAAACCGGGCGCCAAAGGTCAGGTTCTGGCGGACCGACATATGGGGAAACAGCCGCCCCTCCTGAAACACATAGCCGATGCGGCGTTTATGCGGCGGCAGACGGATGCGTTGGGCAGTGTCCTCAAGCACCCGACCCTCGACGACGATCCGGGCCGAGGTCGGGCGGATCAGACCCGCAACAGCATTGACAATGCTGGACTTCCCCGCTCCCGAATGCCCAAAAAGGGCTGTGACACCGGGCGGGGCGGAAAAGGCCACCGAAAGCGAAAAGTCCCCAACACGGTGCGAAATCTGGATGTCGAGGGTCATGCCCCCTCCTCCCGTCCGGCGATTCGTCGACCGACCCGCCGGGCAAGCACTTCGGACAGGGCAAGCGCACCGAGGGCAAGGATGACCGACACAATGACCAACCGCCATGCCGCGGCCTCTCCTCCGGGGACCTGAAGAAAGGCGTAGATGGCGGAAGGGACCGTGCGGGTTTCTCCGGGGATGTTCGACACAAAGGTGATCGTGGCACCGAATTCGCCCATCGCTTTGGCAAAGCCCAGAACCATGCCTGCCAGAATGCCCGGCAGGACAAGCGGTAGGGTGACCGTGACAAACACCCAAGCCCGAGAGGCACCAAGGGTCGCGGCTGCCTGTTCAAGCCTTGGGTCGACAGCCTCGATCGACAACCGGATGGCACGGACGAGCAGGGGAAAGGCCATCACCGCCGCCGCCAGCGCCGCACCCGTCCAGCGAAAGGCAAGGACAATCCCAAAGGTCTGTTCAAGGAAGGCCCCGACCGGACCGCGCGTTCCAAACGTCAGGAGCAGCAGATACCCCGTCACCACCGGGGGCAGGACAAGCGGAAGATGGACAAGCCCGTTCAAGAGCGTCCATCCCGGAAACCGCCATCGAGCCAGGGCATAGGCGGCAAGGATACCCGGCGGCAGGCTCAGCACCGTCGCCCAGAGAGCCACCTTTAGGGACAAGGCAACGGCCTGCCATTCGTCGGGTCCAAGCCAGTTTGTCACGCGGTCATTCCGTACCTGGAAGGGCAAAGCCTTCGCGCGCAAAGACGGCGCTCGCACTCGCACCTTTCAGGTAGGCAAGGGCATCAAGTGTCAGCGCTGTGTCGCGCCCTGTCAGTGCGGCGACGGGATAGACGATGGGCGGATGGCTGTCGGGTGGAAAGGTTCCGATGACAGTCACATCCGGTGACGCGGCAGCGTCGGTTGCGTAGACGATGCCAAAGGGCGCCTCGCCCAGCGCCACAATGGCAAGTGCGGCCCGGACATTGTCGGTTTGGGCGACCCGTGTAGCGACGCTGTCCCAAAGACCAAGGCTGCCGAGCGCCGCCTTGCCGTAGATTCCAGCAGGAACCGCATCAACCAGCGCCATGGCCAAACGACCGTTGCCCAACAATCCTGCCAGATTGAGGTCAGGCGAAACCTCGACCGGCGACGCCGCCCCGTGTGCGATCAGGACAAGGCTGTTTCCCAGCAGATCCCGGCGCGTCTGATCCGCGATTAGTCCTTCGCTGGCCAGAAAATCCATCCAGTCGGAGTTGGCTGAAATGAAGATGTCGGCAGGTGCCCCCTGCCGGATTTGCTGCGCAAGGACCGAGCTTCCGGCATAGGCGATCACAAGGCGGTTGCCAGTTTCGGCCTCATATCCGGCTGCAACAACATTGAGTGCATTGCCCAGACTGGCCGCGGCAAAGACCGAGATGTCATCGGCCAAGGCAGGGGGCGCGCCAAGGGCAAGCGCAAGGCATATGCCGATAGGTTTCATGGGACGGGCCCTCTAACATGCGATATGTTTAGCGAGAAACATCGCACTCTGCGCCCCGAGGGGGCAAGCGTTATTTCCGGTCAGACAAATCCCTAAGGTAGGAGCGGATCGCCTCGATTTCAGCCGCGCCCGCCTCGGCCACCACAGCCTCAAGCCCACGGTAATGGGCCAGTACCGCACGCCCCGCCTCGGTCACCTCGGCCCCGCCACCGCTGGCCCCGCCCCGCGAGGTCAGGACAAGCGGATCGCGAAAGGCTGCATTCATCTCATCGACGAGGGACCAGGCGCGTTTGTAGCTCATCTCCATCCGCCTTCCGGCAGCAGAGATTGACCCCTCGGCGCTGATCGCCTCAAGGAGGTCTGCTTTGCCGGGGCCAAGCATCGCCTCGGCCCCAAACAAAATGCGCAGGCGCAGGCGGGTGTCAGAGCCTGTGTCCGGCCCTACCAGACCAGCAGTCACTCGGTCTTGCCCGCCTGCCACGATCAGACGATCGTCGCCTCGGTTGCGGCGCGCAGTTCATCCTCTGTCACGCCGTCGGCGCATTCGACGATCTTCAGGCCACCTGCCACGACATCCAGAACACCAAGGTTGGTGATGATGCGGTCGACGACTGAAGCCCCGGTCAAGGGCAGGGTGCAAGACTTGAGGACCTTGCTGTCGCCATGCTTGTTGGTGTGGTCCATGACCACGACGACCCGGCCGACGCCTGCCACAAGGTCCATGGCGCCGCCCATACCCTTGACGAGCTTGCCCGGTATCATCCAGTTCGCCAGATCGCCGTTTTCGGCAACTTCCATCGCGCCCAGGATCGCCATTGCGATCTTGCCGCCGCGGATCATGCCAAAGGATGTGGCACTGTCGAAATAGGCGGAATGGGGAAGCTCAGTGATGGTCTGCTTACCCGCATTGATCAGGTCGGCGTCCTCTTCGCCTTCGTAGGGAAAGGGGCCCATGCCCAACATGCCGTTCTCGGACTGAAGGGTTACGGTAATCCCCTCGGGGATATAGTTGGACACCAGCGTCGGGATACCGATCCCAAGGTTCACGTACCAGCCATCCTGAAGCTCTTGTGCCGCGCGGGCGGCCATCTGATTGCGATCCCAAGGCATTATGCTGTCTCCCGCTTGCGTGTCGTGCGCTGTTCAATCCGCTTTTCGTGTTCACCCTGAATGATACGGTGAACGTAGATACCCGGCAGGTGGATCTCATCCGCGCTAAGGCTGCCGACGGGAACGATTTCTTCCACCTCGACCACGCAGACCTTGCCGCACATGGCCGCGGGCGGGTTGAAATTACGGGCGGTCTTGCGGAAGACGAGGTTGCCCGTCTCATCCGCCTTCCAGGCCTTAACGATGGACAGGTCGGCGACGATGCCACGTTCAAGAATGTAGGTCTGGCCGTCGAATTCCTTGTGCTCTTTGCCCTCGGCGATGACAGTGCCCACACCAGTCTTGGTGTAGAAACCAGGAATGCCACAACCGCCCGACCGCATACGCTCGGCCAGGGTTCCCTGCGGGTTGAATTCCAGTTCAAGCTCACCAGAAAGGTATTGGCGCATGAATTCGGCGTTTTCACCGACATAGGACGAGATCATCTTTTTGACCTGCCGGGTCTGCAACAGGATACCGATACCGAAATCGTCCACGCCGGCATTGTTTGAGGCAAAGGTGAGATCCTTGGTGCCTGCGTCCTTGATTGCCTTAAGCAGAAGTTCGGGAATACCGCACAAGCCGAAGCCGCCTGCTGCTATGAACATGCCATCCCACAAAAGGCCATCGAGGGCCGTAGCTGCATCAGGGTAAATCTTTTTCATCCTGGAATCCTTCTCTCCCGCAAGGTCGTCATCTTTCCCAAAGGGAATGACGCGACGGGACGAAAAGGGCAAGTGGCGGCGATGTATCCGTCCTGTAACCTTGCCAAAAACCAGGTTCTGCCAGGTCAGCGGCAGGGCCAGCCGGACATCTAGCCACGAAAAAGTGGTCTCGGATTCACCACAGGGCGGCAGCATCGGCGGAAATGGGCCGTTTTGTTTGCTGATATGCAGGATTTTGGCTATAAAAATGACCTGTTTTCAAAGCAATTCTGCCGTTCTTTGTAAGTTCCGTGCCCAAATGGGAGTCTGCCATGCTTACCCGCCGCCATTTCATTGCCACCTCGGCTTTTGCCCTGTCCGCCGCCGCGACCGGCCCAATCGCTGCGCAGACCGCGCCGCTGCAACTTGATGTACTGCCAGAGCAGGTCGATCCTACCGCCATAACCCTGCCGCCGACGGTTGAGGGCAACTATATAATTCCGGAACGGTACCAGGCCCGCATTGTGCCGGTTATGCCCGGGCTGACCCCGAATGAGATCCATATCGTCAGCCATTCTTACCACCTCTACTTTATCCTGCCTAATGACATGGCCATCCGATACGGCGTGGCTGTCGGTCAGCAGGGTCTTGGCTGGGCCGGTCAGGCAACCATCGCCCGCAAGGTCGAGTGGCCAAGCTGGACACCGACCCAAGAGATGATCGAGCGCAATCCAAATGCCTACGCACAATACGCCGATGGCATGCCGGGTGGCCCGTCAAACCCGCTGGGCGCCCGGGCGCTGTACTTCTTCCAGGGCACGACAGATACGGCGATCCGGGTGCATGGCACGACCAGCCCCGAGTCCATCGGCTCTTCGGCGTCCAATGGATGTTTCCGGATGTACAACAGCCACGTCATCGACCTGTACAACCGTGTGCCCCTTGGCACCCGGGCGTTTGCCTACACCGCCTGATCTGAAGGCCCTTGCAATGAAAAGAGCCGCGTCATCTAAGGGCGCGGCTCTTTGCGTTTTCCAAGCGTTGCGAGGTTTTATCCTGGCAGGCTGGTCTTGCGCAGGTAGGGCAGAACCGTTTCAAAGCTGCCGAACTTGGCCGCCGCATCTTCGTTGCTGACGGTTGCGGGAATGATCACATCCTGTCCGACCTGCCAGTTTGCAGGGGTCGCAACGCCGTGCTTGGCTGCGGTTTGCAGACCATCAAGCGCGCGCAGAACCTCGGCAAAGTTGCGGCCAACGTTCATTGGATAGGTCATCGAAAGCTTGAGCTTCTTATCGGGGCCAATGATGAACACGACGCGAACTGTCGCTGTGTCATTGGGTGTCCGCCCATCGGGCAGATAGGCCTCGGCAGGCAGCATGTCGAAGGCCTTGGACAGCGACAGGTCAACATCGGCCACAATGGGAAAACTTGGGTCGGCTCCACCAGCGGTGGCGATATCCTTCTTCCACTTCACGTGGTCGGCAACGCCATCCACGGAAATGCCCATGACCTTGGTGCCCCGTTTGGCCCATTCTTCGGCCAGTTGCGCAACCGCGCCGAATTCGGTCGTGCAAACCGGAGTAAAGTCCTTGGGGTGGCTGAACAGGATCGCCCAGCTGTCACCAATCCAGTCATGCAGGCTTACAGTGCCCTGATCTGTTTCGACGGTCAGATCGGGAATCGTGTCGTTGATACGCAGGCCCATATCGGTCCTCCTTTAGTGCGACTCATGGGCTTCATATAGGCAACTCCAAGTCGCCTTTCCACCGCTTGCGGACAACACTCCGTAGTGCCAGTGTCCGGGCGAATCCGAAGGAGCATCCCATGATCGAAAAGCGTGACTTCTACATAAACGGCCAATGGGTCGCGCCCGCCGCGTCCCGCGATTGCAGTGTGATCGACCCCTCGACCGAAGAGGTCTGCGCGATCATTTCACTGGGTGACAGCGCCGACACCGACTCTGCCGTGGCCGCCGCCAAGGCCGCCTTTCCTGCCTGGGCCGCCACTGACCCGTCCGAACGCAGGGCCTTGGTCGCGCGTATCCTGGAACAGTATTACGCCCGCGAAGAAGAGATGGCACAGGCCATCAGTCTTGAGATGGGGGCCCCCATCGACATGTCCCGCTCCGATCAGGCAACCTGCCTGCCCTGGCACCTTGAGAACTTTCTGACCGCCTTCGACCAGATCGAATGGATTCGCCCGCTGCGTGCCGATACCCCGAATGACCGCATCGCGATGGAGCCTATCGGCGTTGTCGGCCTGATCACGCCATGGAACTGGCCGATGAACCAGGTCACCCTCAAGGTGATCCCCGCCCTTCTGGCGGGCTGCACCTGCGTGCTGAAACCCTCGGAAGAGGCGCCGCTGTCGTCTCTGCTGTTTGCCGAATTCGTTCATGACGCCGGCTGCCCTCCCGGTGTCTTCAACCTTGTCAACGGCGATGGGGCCGGGGTTGGAACCCAACTGTCCGCCCACCCGGATGTGGAGATGATATCGTTCACGGGATCCACCCGGGCCGGACGGGCGATCTCCCGAACCGCCGCGGAAACGCTCAAACGTGTGACGCTCGAGCTGGGTGGCAAGGGCGCCAATCTGGTCTTTGCCGATGCCGGCGAAAAGGCGGTCCGCGCCGGGGTCAAACATATGATGAACAACTCGGGCCAAAGCTGTAATGCGCCATCGCGGATGCTGGTCGAACGCAGCTTTTACGACGAGGCGGTCGAAATTGCCCGCTCCGCGGTCGAGGCAATCAGCGTCGGTCCCGCTTCGCAGCCCGGCAAGCACATCGGACCTGTCGTCAACCGCCGCCAGTGGGACCAGATCCAGGGCTATATCCAGAAGGGTATCGACGAAGGTGCGCGTCTGGTCGTCGGTGGTCCGGGGCTACCAGAAGGGATGAACAAGGGTTTCTACGTCCGCCCCACGGTCTTTGCCGACGTCAAACCCGGCATGACCATCGAACGGGAAGAGATCTTTGGTCCGGTCCTGTCCATCCTTCCCTTTGACAGCGAAGAAGAGGCCGTCGCCATCGCCAACGATACGCCCTACGGCCTGACCAACTACGTCCAGTCTGCCGATGGACCACGCCGCAACCGGCTGGCCCGTCAGCTCCGCTCCGGCATGGTCGAGATGAATGGCAAGGGACGGGCGGCCGGTTCGCCCTTTGGGGGGGTAAAGGCCTCGGGCCGTGCGCGCGAAGGCGGTGTCTGGGGGATCGAAGAGTTCCTCGAGGCCAAAGCCATCTCTGGCTGGGCGGCCGAATAGGTATTCCGGCGCCATAAACGGGCACCGCTTTCGCCAGTCGTTCAGGACGCAAGGCGGTGTCCCGGCCCAGACTGTTCTGGACCTCATGTTCGCATATGCACAGAATTCGTGCGAGCATCGCCGTTTTCCGCACAGTCGCAAATGATATGTTCTGATCAATCACGGAACATAGGAGTTTGCCATGCTCAGCCAGATCAAGGGTCTGCACCACGTCACCTCGCTTGCCTCTTCGGCCCGCGAAAACAACGCGTTCTTCACCAATGTCCTGGGCCTGCGCCGGGTCAAGAAGACCGTCAACTTTGACGCCCCCGATGTCTACCACCTATACTACGGGGACGAGGCCGGATCGCCCGGCACTGTCATGACCTACTTCCCCTTCCCCCACGCCGCACGCGGCAAGCGGGGGACTGGCGAGGTGGGCACCACGTCCTTCGTCATCCCCAAGGGCACCGCCAAAAGCTGGGCCGAGCGTCTGGGCACTTTTGACATTGCCAACGTCTCTCAGGATGTCCGCTTTGGCGAAACCCGCGTGTTGTTCGACGGCCCTGATGGCGATCGCTTTGCCCTGATCGAAAAGGACGACGACCGGGCACCCTGGACCGGCAATGGAATCGGCGCCGACATGGGTATTCGCGGTTTCCACTCGGCCGACATGCGGCTGCGCGACGGCGGTGCCTCGTCCGAACTTCTGAGGTTCATGGGCTATGAAACGCTTGAGACAGAGGGCAATGTGACCCGCTTTGCGGTACCCGGCGGCAATGAGGCCAACATCATCGACATCGAAACCCTGCCCGAGGTCGGCCATGCCGGACAGGGCGCGGGTTCTGTCCACCATATCGCCTTTGCCGTCGAAAACCGTGCCCGCCAGTTGGAGGTCCGCGAGGCCCTGATCGACACCGGTTGGCAGGTGACGCCGGTGATCGACCGTGACTACTTCTGGGCGATCTATTTCCGCACACCCGGCGGCGTTCTGTTCGAAGTGGCCACCAACGAACCCGGCTTTGACCGCGACGAGGATACCGCACATCTGGGCGAGGCGCTCAAACTGCCGTCCCAGCACGAGCATCTGCGCGCGCGGCTGGAAAAGCTGCTTGAGCCGATCGAGGGCTGAGCATGACCTATCACGCTGCCAGAACCGAAGGGGCGCCCGGCGCGCCCCTTTTCCTCACCTTCCACGGCACCGGCGGGACCGAAGCACAGTTTCACGGCTTTGCCAGCGAGGCCCTGCCGGGCGCGCATGTGACCTCGCCCAGAGGCGATGTCAGCGAACACGGGGCCTTACGCTACTTTCGCCGCACGGGTGAGGGCGTCTACGATATGGACGACCTTGCTGCCCGCACCGGAGCGATGGCAGGGTTCATCAAGGACGAGGTCAGCCGGACCAATGCCCCCCGCGTGCTGGGAGTGGGCTATTCGAACGGGGCCAACATTCTGGCCAGTGTCGCACTGACACAGCCCGATCTGGTCGATGACCTTATCCTACTGCATCCACTGATCCCATGGACACCCGCGCCACAAGCCGGCCTGAAAGGCCGCCGCATTTTGGTAACAGCAGGCGAGATGGATCCGATCTGCCCGGCCCCAATGACGCGGGCGCTGATCGACTATCTGATTGCGCAAGGCGCAGAGGTGACCCAGCTTTGGCACCCTGGCGGCCACGAAATCCGGCCCGAAGAGGTGGATGCCATCCGGGCCTTTTTAAGCTGACGATCAGTACGGCGGGCGCACCGGCTCAAACCCATCAAGCGGGTGCGCCTCGATCTTGCGGATCAGCTCGATCACGTCGTCGACCATCTTGTCCGCCGTCGCCTTGCCCTTTTCTGCGGTCGCCAGATGCGCCTCTCCGACAACGCCGTTGGGGTTCACGTCAGATGCGATCCAGCCGTAGGCCACCGGCCCGATGGGCGATATAGGCCCCGTTTCAGCGGTCGAGCGGAAATCCTGGGCCTGCGACATGTCCACGGTGTCCGGGGCAAAATGCAGGATAAGCGACGTTTCGGCGTCGCCACCGTGGATGCCATTGGTCTTTTCCTGATCCGAATAGACCCCCTCGGGCGTGCCGAACGCGCCCCAACCCATCCGCACACAAAACATGCCGGCCTGCACCCGCAACTCGCGGCTGACGATGGAATTGAGATCGACGTTGCCGCCATGGCTGTTGAGGATAAGCATCTTGCGAACACCGGCCCGGGCAACAGATAGGCCAATCTCGACCCAGGCCCTCATCGCCGTTTCCGCTGTGAGCGTCACCGTCCCCGCCGCCCAAAGATGTTCGTTCGATTTGCCCACGGCCTGCACCGGCAGAATGCGAATGTCGATGTCCTCAGGACACCGCTCTTTCAACATCGCCAGAAGGCCCTCGTTGATGATCGTATCGGTGCCGACGGGCAGATGCGGTCCATGCTGCTCGATCGCGGCGGTTGGCAGGATGGCGATGGTGCGCATCGGATCGATGTCGCGATACTCGGTCGCGCGAAAGTCTTTCCAGTCGCGGCGAAGGGTCATTGAGGCTGCTCCTTGAATTGAGGCGCAGGCACCGTCGCGCCGATAAGCTTGTCCATTTGGACGCGGACCTTGTCCAGATGCCGGGCCCGGCTGGCATCGGTGGAACTGTCCATCAGGTAGTGGGCCGCAAAGACCTTCTTGGCCCTGCGATGGCACAACAGGCCAACGCCCCGCAGCAAGGTTCGCCGCCCCGGCGCCCCGACAAAGCGGGTGAGCCACCAGCTTGCCCCGCAGGTGGTAAACACGCCCATCCGGGTGATCCGGTTCAGGGCGGGCCGGATTGTCTGGTTCTGCCCGTCCGGCATCAGAAAGGCGACATCGGGCAACAGCACCCGGTCCAGCCAACCCTTGAGGATTGCAGGCAGGCCGTACCACCAGGTCGGATAGACAAAGATCAGGGTGTCGCACCATTCGACGTCGGCGCAGTAGCGATCTACCGGGGCACGGTTGGCGGGGCAGTCCAGATAGCCCGTCCACTCTGGCCCGGTCAGCACCGGCTGAAACCCGTCCGAGTACAAATCGACCAGCCGATAGTCTGCCCCGGCGTCCTGAAGCTTGGCCAGAACGATATCCCGGATGGCGGCGTTGAAGCTGCCTTCGGCGGGGTGGCTGTAGACGACAAGGGCCCGCATCAGAAGGACGCCATTTCGGTGCTGACGCGGGCCAAAAAAACTTCGCGCTTGGTCTGCGTGGCGTTGTTCATGTCGTGCAAGGCAAGGTAGCGGACCTTTTGGGCCTTGGTCACCCCCCATACGGCCCGTTTGATCAGCTTGCGCGGGGGATCACCGGCCAGAAAGGCGCGCATAGGTGTAGCCCCGTATGTAGTGACCGCGGCAATCTTGCGGATGTTATCAAGGCAGGGTTTCAACCCGTCCTCGCCCAGGGTGAACGACACCCCTGGCAGGAATACCCGGTCAAAGAAACCCTTAAGGATCGCAGGATAGCCAAAGTTCCAGACCGGAAACACCAGGACCAGCGCATCCGCCGCCCGCAGCCTGTCGACATAGCCCTGCACGGGCGCAGTGTTGATGGCCGTGTCGTGATAGTCCCGGCGTTCCTGCGCAGTCAGGACCGGGCTGAACCCTTCGGCGTACAGGTCACAATCGTCAACCTCCCATCCCCCTTTGGCCAGCGCCGACAAGGTCGCGTCATGCAGGGCGCTGGAAAAGCTTTCTTCACAGGGGTGGGCAAAGACGACAAGCGTGCGGGGCATCACTCGGCCGCCTTGACCAGTCCCGGCCAGCTGTACATCTTGTCATAGGCCCAATCGGGATCGTCCCAGGCAATCATCTTGCCGGGGTTGAGCAGGCCCTTGGGATCAGCTTCGCGCTTAAACTCCAGTTGGCGCTGGTCCACCGCCTGTCGCCCGCCCTCTTCCAATGTGTAGCGGTGGGGGTTGAAGATCAGCGCCCCTTCGGCCTCGTGCATCTTTACGATCTCGTCCAGCCGCTCTTCGGTGGTGTATTTGACAAGGCTCAGGCCGCCCATGCCCACCTTGCCCTCCTGCCGGGTCACCTCGATGTGCTGCAACACCTCGGGGGCGAACATTGCCCTGATCTTTTCAATAAGGGCGATCGGATCGGCGCTGCCATAACCGACCTGCAAGTAGGTGATGGACGGATCCACCTTCAGCGCCCGAAGGGTTGTATGGTTCCAGCCATATTCAAACACCGGGCCGGGGTCGCGCGGCCAGTCGTTGTCGTCCGAGCGATAGATGACATTTGCCGTGGGATAGTGGCCGGTGAAGGTTGTGAAACCATCCATTGCGTGTGGCGCAACCATCAGGGCAACTACCGCATCGGTCGCCTCTACATGCGGGGCGACACGCTGGAAGTAGTCCTTGGCAATCGGCGCCTCGAACACCGTCGCCAGCTTGATCAGCAGACCGTCGCGCGAAGCCAGATCGTAGGAATACTGCAATGCCTCTTTGAAATCAGGAAAGGTGACGAACAGGCCAATCCACTCGTATGCGGGGGCAAGCGGGATCTCGATCTCTGTGATGATCCCATTAGTGCCGTAAGCGTGGCTGACCCTGTGCAGATCGTCTCCAGTGATCTCGATGGCGCGAGGCTCGGCCTCCATCGTGACGACGCGCAGGCGGATGATGTTGCCAACGTCGCGTAGCGATCCCCAACGGACCGATCCGACGCCGCCAGACCCCCCGGCGATAAAGCCCCCGATGGTGGCCGTGGCCCAGGTGGACGAAAACATGCGGATCTCTTGCCCGCTATCGGCCTTGCAAGCCGCGTCCAAATCCTTGAGCAGGCAACCCGGCTCAACAATCACCCGGCCGGGGTGGATTTCCTTGACGGCGTTCATCTTGTGCAGGTGCAGGATACACCCACCCGCCAAGGGCATGGCCTGCCCATAGTTTCCAGTCCCCGTGCCGCGTGTTGTGACGGGCACGTCATGGGCATAGCAGACCTTCAGAACCTCGATCACCTCGGCCTCGGTCTTGGGCGACACGGCAAAATCCGCCACAACGCCGTCCAGCCGGTCCTTGAGAACCGGGGAGTACCAAAAGAAGTCGCGGCTTTTGGCCCGGACAGAGGCCGGTTTGGTATCAAGATCCAGATGCGACAGGGCGGCCTTGGCGGCCTCTATATTGGCTTTGGTCATGCGGTCCTCATGAGGGGGTCGAGGGTGCTGTAATCAGGAAGGGTGCGATCAATGGCTTTCCCCCCGCGCAGGACGATCCGGTCGGACTGCGGACGGGAAAACAGTTCTGTCCAGCTACGGCCACGGCAGATCACCAGATCAGCGGGGGCGCCGGGCGCAAGGCTGGGCGCGTCAAAGCCACAGGCCGCGGCGGGGTTGGTCAGAAAGGCGTGGGTCCAGTCGGGATCAGCGTGGTCCAGATGCCCGATCCGCGTCGCCTCGCGCATCACTTCGATCATATCCATGTCGCCATAGGCGTAGAACGGATCGCGGGTGTTGTCCGACGCAAAGGATACCGGGATGCCCCTTGCCTTCATCTCGTGGACGAGCGTGATCCCCCGATTGCGGGGGGTACGCCCCTGATGGCGGTCCTGAAGGTAAAGGTTGCACATCGGCAGGCTTACTACGTGCAAACCGGCCATGGCGACAAGGTCGAGGGTCGCCAAAGCCTCGGCCTCTGGCATTGTGGAGAGCGAGCATAGATGGCCCACGATCACCGGCGCTTCAAAGCGCATATCGAGCACCTTTTGCGCAACGGCAGCGAGACTGTTGGAGTTCGGGTCCATCGTCTCGTCCGAGTGGAAGTCGACCGACAGCCCATGTTCAAGCGCAAGGCCAAAGAAATCGTCCAGCTGGCGGGGCAATTCCGGGTTGGGAAAGCTGACCATGCCCAACACGCCGCCCGCCTTGGCGACCCGTTCAGCGGTGGCCACGAATGGGCCATTGCGCGTGACGCTGTCACAGGCCACAAGACAAGCCGCCTGAAGGTCGATCCGCCCCGCCCAATCGGCCCGCACCTGTTCAAACAAGGGCCAGCTGATGGCGTCCTGCGGCGGGCCGGAATCGAGGTGGGTCCGGATCGCCCTTGTGCCATGAGCGTAGGCGGTCTGAAGCGAAAACTCCATCCGCGCCCGAACATCCTCGGCCCCCCAGCGGGCCGAGGAATCCCCGCGAACCGCGCTTATGGCGCCGTCAAAAGTGCCATCGGGATTTGGGCTGCGGCCCCAGATGTGGCCCTTGTCCAGATGGGTGTGCATGTCGACAAAGGCGGGAAAGACCATTGCCCCCCTCATGTCGACGGCGTCGACCGACCCATCGTCCCCGGAAATCTTGCCGTCTTTGACGGTCAGGCTGATCCGCACAAGGTCGTCTGTCTGGCCCACAAGGCAACCGGGCACAGTAAGGTTATCCAGACGGAAGGCGGTCGCCACCGGCAGCTTAATAAAATTCATTTCTATTCTCGTTTCAGCGCACTCTCGTGCCATTTGCGCAGGGCCAGGTGACTGATCAGCGAGGTGATGGAGAAGATCACCACGCCGGTCAGCGCAATCAGCAAGAGGGCTGCAAACATGCGCGGGATGTTCAGACGGTAGCCCGCTTCAAGGATGCGATATGCCAGCCCCGTCCCGATCCCGCCGGTGCCCGCCACATACTCGGCCACCACGGCACCGATAAGGGCAAGGCCCCCTGCAATCCTGAGCCCCCCAAGGAAATATGGCAGGGCAGAGGGCAGTTGCAGATACCGCAACCGCTGCCAGCGGCTGGCCTTGTAGATCGACATCAAGTCGCGCAGGTTATGGTCCGCCGATTTGAGGCCAAGGGTCGTGTTGGCCAGGATCGGAAAGAACGCCACGATCCAGGCGCACAACAAGAGGCCGACCATCCGGCTTTCAATGTAGATAAAGATCAGCGGCGCAATCGAGACGATCGGCGTCACCTGAAGGATCACGGCAAAGGGCGAAAAAGACATCTCGGCGAAACGGCTTTGGGTGAACAGAACGGCAAGGCCCACCCCACCCAGAATCGCCACGGTCAGGGCCAGCAGCGTGATTTGAAGCGTTACAAGCAGCGATTGGAACAAGGTCACCCGATCCTCGAACAGGGTCTGCACCACCAGACCGGGGCCGGGCAGGATGTAATGAGGGATCTCGTTCCAGACGACGATGCGGTCCCACCACCAGATCGCAAGGCCCAGGACAACGATGGGCACGACCCATTTGGCAATGGATTCGATCCGCTGGGCGCGGGCGAAGCGTTCTTCGTCCGCATCATAGACCGGTACCGATACGGTCTCGGACGTGGTGGCCTGGGTTTCGGCTATGGTCATCAGTGCACCTCCCCTGGAGCGAGCGTGCTCATGAGTGTGTCGGAAGTCTCGCGTGCGACGGCGGCATATTCGGGCGACGTTCGCCAATCGATGCCCCGTGGATAGGGAGCGTCGATCTTGATCTCCTTGATGATCCGGCCCGGGCGGGCGGCCATCACCATGATCCTGTCTGACAGGAAGACGCTCTCAAAAACGGAATGGGTGACAAAGATCACCGTCGCCCCGGTCTTGGCCTTGAGCGACAGTAGATCGTCATTCAGCTTTTGACGCGTAATCTCGTCCAGCGCGGCAAAGGGCTCGTCCATCAGGATGAGGCGGGGGTTGGTGACAAGGGCGCGGGCAATGGACACCCGCATCTTCATCCCCCCGGACAACTCGCGCGGGTAGCTGTCAGCAAACTTTTCAAGCCCGACAAGGGCAAGCACTTCGTGGATCCGGTCCTTGACCGAATTGTAAGACTGTCCGCGTAGCCGGAAGGGCAACCAGACGTTTCGGGCGACGGTTGTCCATGGCATCAGGGTCGGTTCCTGGAACACCACGCCAAGGTCGTCCTTGCCCTGCCCCCCTTCCCAATTGATGCGACCCAGAGACGGCCGCATAAGTCCTGCAATCAGGCGCAGGGCTGTGGACTTGCCACAGCCGGACGGCCCCAGAAGCGAGATAAAGTCGCCCTCGTTCACGTCCAGGGACATCTTGCGCAAAGCGACGACGCCACCATTAAAGGTCTTGTCGACGGACTGCATCTGAAGAACGGCCGGGCGGCTACCCATAGGGGCAATGATGCGATCGTGGGCGGTCATGACCTCTCCTGATCGGGTCGGATGAAAAGGGCCAGCCCGCTTCGGGCTGACCGATATGATGCAACGCGGGTTATGGGCGCAGGTCCAGACCAAGTCCTGCGTTGACGTAATCGAGGACATAGGACGCACCGATGTCGAGATCGGCAGAGATCACGCCCGCCTCGACCATCTTGGTGTAGAAATCGGTCATCCGCTCATCCGTCATCGCACCGACGCCAAGCGTGAGCGTATCGCCGCTATCCACGATGCCTTCGGACAGCATCGCTTCAATGGCAAAGTCGATCTTGTCCTGGGTCATGTCCGGGTTGTCGGTCAGGATCAGCGCATCGGCGGCGCTGTTGTCGCCGTAGATGTAGTTGTACCAGCCAAGGATCGATCCTTCGACAAAGCACTTCACCACTTCGGGCCGGGTTTCAACCGTCTCGCGGGTCGCCTGAATGGTGGTGGAATAGGCCGAGAACCCGGCATCTGCGATCAGCCAGACCTCTGGCTTCATGCCCGTCTCGGACTCGATCGCATAGGGTTCGGACGACAGATAGCCCTGCATGGCCGAATCGGTGTTCACCAGGAACGGGGCCGAGTTGAAAGTGTAGGGCTGACGCTGCTCATCGGTAAAGCCGTAGGCCGCCTTCATCCATTCATAATAGCTCGCCCCGTCCTGAACGATCATCGTCAGGTCCTTGAGTTCTTCAAAGCTGCTGACCCGGTCGGGGTGGCTGATCAAGACCTGTGGGTCCTTCTGGAAGGCCGCCATGACATTGACGATGGGCAGATCCTGTTCGACCGCAAAGAACGCGTCCAGGGTACCGCCCATGTAAAAGTCGATCCGGCCGGCCAGCATCAGGGCCTGGTTGTTCACCTGTGGACCACCCGGCAGGATGGTGACGTCCAGACCGCAGGCCGCGTAGGTACCATCGGCAACGGATTGATAAAAACCACCATGCTCGGCCTGCGCGACCCAATTGGTGCCAAAGGTGACTTCGGTCTGGGCCGAAGCGGCGGTTGCGGCCAGTCCAAGGACCGCCGCGCCCGCGACAAACTTCAACTGATTCTTGAAAGACATCCCCATTTCTCCTGCTGGTGCGTTCGGAATGATTAAGAACCACACTTTGGCACCACCCAAAGTGACCGGACCCACCGGTCTGTTCACGAGTATCGCTTCGCCCAAATATGGTGCGCATTCCCAACTTGGCGCAAACTATTTTGGCAACTTTCGATCTTGCTGTCCCTAAATTCGGGCAAGGGCCTAGGGCTGAGTGTGCCTGATCGCCCAGTGATTGACTGTCTGATGGAATCGGAGGCAACCCAGATGCGCGAGATCAACCCAACATCCATTCGACCGCCCTTTGCGCGCTACGCGCATGGGGTCGAAGTGCCACCAGGGCACCGACTTGTGATGACCTCGGGTCAGTTGGGGCTGAAAGCAGACGACAGTTTGCCCGAAACAGCGCTGGATCAGGCGCGTGTCTGTTTTGCCAATTGCGAGGCAATCCTTGCAGAGAGTGGAATGGGACCGGGCGACGTGGTCCGGATCAACGCCTTTGTCACGGATCGGTCGCATATGGCAGGCTACATGCAGGCACGCGACGAATGGCTGGCGGCTGTCGCCCGTCTCCCCGCCTCCACCCTGGTCATCGTGTCCGGGTTTACCCGGCCAGAATTCCTGGTGGAGGTCGAGGTGACGGCAGCCTGCCTGTAGGCAGTCGCGTCCATGGGGAAAGTGGTGAGCCCGTCGGGGTTCGAACCCGAGACCTACTGATTAAAAGTCAGTTGCTCTACCAGCTGAGCTACAGGCCCCACGAGGGGGGGTATTAGGAATTGCGCCCAACGCGGTCAACCCCACAAATGCAGGGCCGCTGGATTCATCTTCAACGCTCGTCTATATGCCCGGAAAAGCACAAGGACGGCGTCAGTGGCATTTGCCTTCATGAAAATGCATGGGTTGGGTAACGACTTTGTTGTTATCGACGGGCGGAAACAGGCGCCCGAGCTGACTCCAACCCTTGTTACGGCCATCGCTGACCGGCACCGCGGGGTTGGATTCGACCAACTCGCCCTGATCACACGGGACGCCGAGGCCGATGTCCGCCTGATGTTCTACAACGCCGATGGCTCGATTTCGGCTGCCTGTGGCAATGCCACGCGCTGCATCGCTCGTCACCTGATGAACGAGACCGGGCAAAGTGCCGTGACCCTCGCCACCGGGCGGGGCCTGCTGCAGGCTCGTGAGGCAGGCAATGGGCTGACGTCGGTCAACATGGGCCATCCCCAGCTTGGCTGGGATGAGATCCCACTGGCCGAAGCGATGGACACCCTGTCCCTTCCGATCGAAGGCGGACCAACGGCAACGGGGATGGGTAACCCACATTGCACATTCTTCGTTCCGGATGCCGAGGTTGTCGATCTCGGCCACCTTGGCCCGCTTATAGAAGTCCACCCGCTTTTCCCCGAACGGACCAATGTGCAGTTCGCAACGGTCACCGGACCCGACACCCTGCGGATGCGGGTCTGGGAGCGGGGCACTGGCATCACGCTTGCCTCCGGCTCTTCGTCCTGCGCCACGGCAGTGGCGGCCGCGCGACGGGGGCTGACAGGGCGGGCGGTCACGATCCATCTCGACGGCGGGCCAATTTCGGTGACCTGGGCCGATGACGGGGTCTGGATGACCGGCCCGACGGCCCATGTCTTTGACGGGGTCTGGCATGGCTGAGGCGCCCGTCTTCGCCACCCTTGGCTGCCGGCTCAACGCCTACGAGACCGAAGCAATGAAAGAAATGGCCGCCCAGGCCGGGGTCACCGATGCGGTGATCGTGAACACCTGTGCCGTAACGTCTGAGGCGGTCCGCAAAGCCAAGCAGGAAATCCGACGCCTGAGGCGGGCGCACCCCGACGCCACCCTGATCGTGACCGGCTGCGCCGCCCAGACCGAACCCGCCACATTCGCCGCAATGCCCGAAGTGACAAAGGTGATCGGCAACACCGAAAAGATGACACCGCAGATCTGGGCCAACATGGCCCCTGACCTGATCGGTAGGACCGAACCCGTCCAGGTCGACGACATCATGTCAGTGACCGAGACGGCAGGGCACCTCATTGACGGCTTTGGCACCCGCAGTAGGGCCTACGTCCAGGTCCAGAACGGCTGCGACCACCGTTGCACGTTCTGCATCATCCCCTTTGGCCGGGGCAATTCGCGCTCTGTCCCCGCCGGCGTCGTGGTCGATCAGATCAAACGACTGGTGCAAGGCGGGTATAACGAAGTCGTGCTGACCGGCGTCGATCTGACCTCCTGGGGGGCGGACCTTCCGGCGCAACCCCGGCTCGGCGATCTGGTGCTGCGCATCCTCAGGCTGGTGCCGGATCTGCCACGGCTCAGGATCTCCTCTATCGATTCGATCGAGGCGGACCCCGCTCTGATGGACGCCATCGCAGGCGAGGCGCGACTGATGCCCCACCTGCACCTGTCGCTGCAGGCAGGCGATGACATGATCCTCAAACGGATGAAGCGGCGGCATCTACGCGACGACGCCATCCGCTTTTGCCAAGAGGCCCGTGCCCTGCGCTCCGACATGACGTTCGGGGCCGATATCATCGCAGGCTTCCCAACCGAAACGGATGAGATGTTCCAAAAGTCGCTGGACCTTGTCCAGGAGTGCGACCTCACCTGGCTTCACGTCTTTCCCTATTCCGCCCGCCCCGGCACCCCCGCAGCCAGGATGCCCGCTGTCAACGGACGCAAGATCAAAGAGCGCGCCGCCCGGTTGCGGGCAGCAGGGCAGACCCAGGTCTCGCGCCACCTCGCCGCTCAGCAAGGCAAAACCCATCACATCCTGATGGAAAACCCCCGGATGGGCCGCACTGAACAGTTCACCGAAGTGGCCTTCGGCACGGACCAGCCCGAAGGGCAGATCGTCACAGCACAGATCACCGGTGCAACGGACCAGCAGCTCATCGCCTAGACTTTTTCTTGCCCCAAATATTCCCGCCGGAGGCTCTGCACCAAGCCACCGGCAGAACGTCCGAACAAGAGCGCTGACCAAGCAGGATACCCTACATGCATCCCAACCCGATCTTTAGGCGACCCGGTGTCGAACGGAACCTGATCTTCGCCCGCAACCGGGCTTTCGGGCTGTTGTCCGTGAACGGGCAGGACGGCCCGGTCTTGGCCCATGTCCCATTTCGGCTTGATGCTGATGGCACATCGGCGGACCTGCACCTCGTGCGATCCAACCCGATCCTGCAGGCTCTGGATCAGCCACAGGCGGCCGTTATCGTCATCTCTGGACCAGACAGCTACATCTCGCCGGACTGGTACGAGGTGACCGACCAGGTCCCGACCTCGAACTACGTCGCTGTCCATCTGCGGGGCCATCTCGGGAAATTGCCGCAAGAGGAGATGCGCGACATGCTGGACCGTCAGTCCGCCCATTTTGAGGACCAGCTTGCTCCCAAACGTCCCTGGACCACCCACAAGATGACGCCAGAGGTCCTCGACCGGATGATGCGGCAAATCGTGCCCTGCCGCCTGACGGTGACGGGCATCGATGGCACCTGGAAACTCAACCAGAACAAGCCGGACGAGGTCAGGATGCGCGCGGCAGACAAGGTGGGCGAGGATGGCATGGGGTCGGAACGGGCGACACTGGCCATCTTGATGCGGACCCCACCTCAGGACTAGCCTGCACCGAAACCCTGCTCAGCATAGGCCCATGAAAATGAAACTCCTGATGTCTCCCCCCTCCCCGTTTGTCCGCAAGGTGCGGGTGGTGATCCGAGAAACCGGCCAGCTTGACGCGATCGAAGAGGTCGCCGTGACCACATCGGCTCTTGATACCCACCCCGGGCTGATGGCAGCCAATCCCTTGGGCAAGATCCCTGCCCTGATCCGGGAGGACGGCCCGGCCATCTATGACAGCCGGGTGATCACCCGCTACCTCGACGCCCGTGTCGGCGCCGGGCTCTACCCAGAGGCCCGCCTGTGGGAGATCCTTACGCTAGAGGCCACAGCGGACGGGATCATGGAGGCTGGCGTCCTGATGGTCTACGAAGGGCGGCTGCGGCCCGAGGCGCAGCAATCGCCCCAATGGGTCGAAGCGCAATGGGGCAAGCTGAGCCGGTCACTCGACGCCGTCAACGCCCGCTGGCTGAGCCATCTGGCCGGGCCGCTGAACATGGGTCAAATCGCCATCGGCTGCGCCCTGGGCTATCTCGACCTGCGTCACGATGCGCGGAACTGGCGGGAAGGGCGCGATGCCCTCGCCACATGGTTTGCCGAGTTCAGCCAGCGCGAGGCGATGCTCGACACCCGGCCCGAATAGGCCGGCGCCTCCCCACGTAAGGTGGGTCATGACCCACCTTACTCTTGAGAAACGATCAACCGTGTCCCGATGCGGATGCGGGGGGCGATCCAGTGAAGGGCCCGGCGTGACAGTCCGACACATCCAGCGGTGGGAAAGCCCGGCCTGCGCCACTGATGGATAAAGATGGCCGACCCGCGGCGATACTCGGCCCTTGGCCAGTTCCAGTCGGTGAGGATCACCAGATCATACATCGGATCGGCCCGGCGCAGCACTTCGTGGCTATGCGGGTAGGGCGCGCGCACCATGAGGTTATAATCCTCATGCCCGGGATCGTCAGACCACAGGTCTCCGGGCCGGATCGGCACGGCCCAGTCGGCCGGCTTGGCCATACGGTCGGGCCGGTACAGCATTCCCACCAGATCGTGCACCCCGGCCGGGGTCGCCCCATCCCCTTCACGCTTGTCCCCCGTGATGCCGCCTCGACCGATCGTGCAAGGAAACCGATGGCCCAGAAACCGCAGGTGCGTTGGCGTCAGAACGAGGTCGGTCGGGCGCATGGCGGGCTCCTGTGTCCGGTGTGCTCTATCAGGTCTAGACCGCCATCGGGCCTGTCGCCAGCCCCGCCAAATCCAAAAATTTGGCCCGCCCTACCCCACTGATGTCGCTTTTGAACCACAACACCCCGGACACTGCCGCCACGCTGAAGCCAGATGCCGCCCACCGGAAGGACCCGCCATGCGCACCCATGCTCAAGCCGTTGTCATCGGGGGCGGGGTCATTGGCTGCTCGATCCTGTATCACCTGACCAAGCTGGGCTGGACCGATATCGTCCTGCTGGAACGGTCAGAGCTCACCTCGGGATCAACATGGCATGCTGCCGCCAATATCCACGGACTGCATGACAGCACCAACATCAGCCGCCTTCAGCACTATACGATGGGCCTCTACAAAGACCTAGAGGCCGAGACAGGACAGGGCTGCGGAATCTTCCAGCCCGGATCTCTCTACCTCGCCCAAACGGCCGAGCGCGAGCACCAGTTGCGCCTGCAGGCCGCCAAGGCCCGCTACTACGGCATGAACTTTCACGAGGTCAGCCGCGCAGAGGCGGAGCGTCTTCACCCCCTTGTCAACTACGACGGCATCCGCTGCATCATGTTCGAACCGGACGGGGGCAACGTCGACCCTTCGGGCGTCACCGCCGCCTATGCCGCCGGTGCCCGCCAGAGGGGAGCGGAGATCCATCGCCAGACCCCGGTTACCGCCACCCGGCCCCAGCCGGATGGCAGCTGGATCGTCGAAACCCCAAAGGGCGACATCCACACCACATGGATCGTCAATGCCGCTGGCCTCTGGGGTCGTGAGGTTGCCCGAATGGCCGGGCTGACCCTGCCCCTCTTGCCGACCGAACATCAGTACTTCGTTACTGAAACAATCGCCGAGATCGCGGGCCTTGGCCGTCGCCTGCCGTCTGTCGCCGACAGGGACGGGGAGTATTACCTGCGCCAGGAGGGCTTTGGCCTGCTGGTCGGGGCCTATGAAAAGGACGTGCGGTTCTGGGCCGAGGACGGGACGCCCGCCGATTTTGGCCACGAGTTGTTTGCCGATGACCTTGACCGGATCGCCCCCAACATGCTGCGCGCCATGGACCGGGTGCCTGCCGTTGCCGAGGCCGGCGTCAAGCGGGTCATCAATGGCCCGATGATCTGGTCGCCGGACAGCGCCGCCATGTTCGGGCCGGTGCCAGAGTTGCGCAACTACTTTTGCTGCAACGGCATCATCCCCGGATTTTCGCAGTCGGGGGGTCTTGGCCTGCTTGCCGCCGAATGGATAATCGAGGGTGAACCACATCTGGACATGTTCGCCTGGGACCTCGCCCGCTTTGGTCCATGGGCCGATGCCGCTTTCACAAAGGCCCGCGTCGAAGATCAGTATGCCCACCGCTTCAAGATCAACTTCCCCGGCGAAGAACGCGCCGCAGGTCGTCCGGCCCGCACTCGTCCCGCCTATGACAGGCAATCTGAGATGGGGGCCGTCTTTGGCCTGAACTCCGGCTGGGAGCACCCGCTCTGGTTTGCCGCGGCAGGCGAACCACGCGAGGAGACCGCTGGCTTTGACAGGCAAAACTGGTTCGAGCCTGTGGGCCGCGAGGTCCGGATGCTGCGCGACAAGGCCGGGATCATCGACATCTCGAACTTTGCCCGGACCCGGATCAAGGGACCGGGGGCCAAGGATTGGCTTGATGCGCTGCTCGCCAATCGGGTGCCCTCGGTTCAAGGCCGGACCTGTCTTGCCCCCCTGATCGGCAAACGGGGCGGGGTGGCGGGTGATTTCACTGTCACCTGTCTGGCACCGGACGATTACTTCATGGTCAGCTCTGGCATGGCAGAGCGCTATCACCACCGCTTTTTCAACGCGGTCCCCTTGCCGGACGCGACGACTTGGGCCAGCCAGACGGATGGGATGGCGGGTTTCAACATCGCCGGACCGCTTGCCCGGACCCTTTTGCAAGGCCTGACGAATGCCGATCTGTCGAACGAGGCGTTCCCCTTCCTAAGATCGCAGCAGATCAGGCTGGCTGGCGTGGACTGCATCGCCATCCGGGTCTCATTCACCGGCGATCTGGGGTGGGAGCTGCATTGCGACACGGCAGACCAGCTGCGCCTGTACGACGCCCTTATTGCGGCAGGCGAAGCGCTTGGGGCCGGACCAGTCGGCGGGCGGGCGCTGGGGGCGCTGCGGATCGAAAAGGGCTACGGCAGCTGGGGCAGAGAGTATTCGCCCGAATACTGGCCGCAGGAATCCGGGCTGGCCGGGCTGATCAAGGAGGACAAGAATTTCCTAAACAAGGACGCCTATCTTGCCATCGCTGACACCCCGCCGCGTGAAGTCCTGCGCTGTCTTGAGATTGACGCCACAACAGCGGACGCCTCGGGGACAGAGCCGGTTTTTGACCTTGAGGGAAAGCCTGCGGGCACGATCCGCTCCGGCGCCTATGGATATCATGTCGGGGCATCGCTGGCGCTGGCCTACCTGCGCCCTGATATTAAGCCTGGGACCGAGCTGGATGTGATGATCCTGGGCACCCCGCACAGGGCCCGCGTTCTGGCCCAGCCGGCCTTTGATCCAGAAGGAAAACGGCTGAGAGGCTAAAGAGGCGGCCTCCGAACAGGGCTTTCGCCCAGACCCTAGCCACGCTACATCCGCCGGCATGCCGACAAATTTCACCTCTCTTGCCCAGCTGCGCGACCACGGCTTTGACACGGTCATCGACGTCCGTTCGCCATCGGAATACGCCGAGGACCACGTGCCGGGAGCGATCAACCTGCCCGTCCTGTCGGATGCAGAGCGGGCCGAGGTCGGGACGATCTACAAGCAGGACAGTCCATTTACCGCCCGCAAACGGGGGGCGGCGCTGGTTGCCCGCAATGCCGCCGACCATATCGAGCAAAGGTTGTCGCACCATGGCGGAGGCTGGCGGCCCCTTGTCTACTGCTGGCGGGGCGGCCAACGGTCGGGATCCTTTACCGGTATCCTGCAACAGATTGGTTGGCGGGCCGATACCATTCAGGGCGGTTATCAGACCTACCGCAAGCTGGTGCAGACCGCGCTTTACGAAACACCCCTACCCCACCGCCTGATCCTTCTGGATGGCAATACCGGGACCGCCAAGACCGATATTCTGGGTCATCTGGACCAGCTTGGCGTCCAGACCCTCGACCTCGAAGGCATGGCGGGACATCGCGGATCGCTTTTGGGCAGCACGCCCGAAGGGCAACCCAGCCAAAAGGGGTTTGAGACCCGGCTAGCCATCGCGCTGGGGGATCTCGATCCCGACCGACCGGTGGTGGTTGAAGCCGAAAGCTCCAAGATCGGGCGCCTTATCGTGCCGCCACAGCTCTGGGCCATCATGCGCGAGGCAGCCAGGATCGAGGTTTCGGCGCCCCTCGCCGCGCGCGCGACTTACCTGACCCAAGCCTATGCGGACATCATCGCCGACCCCGACCGGCTGGCCCAGCGGCTGCAACCTCTGCATGTTCATCGCGGGCACGAGATGGTGGACGGCTGGCTCATGCTGCTGCAGGACGGACGGTTTGAGGATCTGGCCACCGCACTTATGGCCCAGCACTATGACCCGGCCTATGCCAAGTCCCGCAATGTGCACGAACACGAGGTCATCGCGACCCTTGATACCTACAGGCTAGACAACCAGGGCCAAGCCGACCTCGCAAGGCGGATCGCAGAGCTCATCAGCGAAAGGTAACCCCCGGCGCGCCAGCGACGATCTTGCCAATCCGAACCGCAGGGTAACCTGCGGCCTGCAGGGCCTCTAGGATATGCTCCGCCTCTCTCACTGTCACAGCGGCCAACAACCCACCCGCCGTCTGCGGATCGAACATCAACGCGCCCCGAGCACCCTTCGCGCCAAAGACCGGCCCCGCCCCGGCCCGGTTGTCCGGCAGGATGGTAGAGGCGATGCCCTGCTCGGCCAGTTCAAGCGCGCCGGGCAGCAGGGGGACATCGGCCAACCGGACCTCCGCCGCAACGCCCGAGGCCTCGCATATCCCGGCCAGATGACCGGCAAGGCCGAAACCTGTCACATCTGTCATCGCATTGGCGGTTTCCAGAATGCGGCTTGCCTTGCTCTGCGAGGTCGTCATTGCGGCATAGGCACCCGCCACGACCCCCCCGCGGGCCTTGCCCTGCATTTCTGCCGCAAGAATGACGCCGGACCCGATCGGCTTGGTCAGGATCAGAATATCGCCGGGTCGCGCCCCCGCGATGGTGATGGGGTCCTGTTCACACAGGCCCGTCAAGGTAAACCCGATGGTCAGTTCCGACCCCATCGATGAATGGCCACCAATAATGGCCGCCCCTGCATCCCCCATAACCTTTGCAGCCGTCGACATCACCTCGGCCAGGGTCCGCTCCTGCAAGGTGGCGGTCATCCGGGGCAGGATAACGGTGGCCGCCGCCGCCTGCGGCGTGGCCCCCATCGCCCAGACATCGCCTAGCGCATGAATGGCCGCGATCCTCGTCATCAGGACCGGGTCGTCCGTCACTGCTCGCAGGTGGTCTGTCGACACAACCTGCCGCACGCTGCCCATGCGCAGCATCGCCGCGTCATCGCCTGCAACGGCCTCTACATCAGAGCGGCGGGCGGGGGGCAGGCTATTAAGGGCGTTGCGCAATGCCCCTCGCCCCACCTTGGCACCGCAACCGCCGCACATGGGTGCGTCGCCCAGCGCCTCCTTCAGCCCTGCCGCGCGGGTCGTGGGCAGGCTCGGCCCCTCCATAAGGGGCAGGTCTGAAAGCTTGCCCATGAACAACCGGTCGATCCGGTCCTTCCACCGCCAGAGTATCGGGCCACTAAAGGCGCGCCCCCATTTCTCGGCCAGTGCCGATTTCTCGCCCAGTGAGATCAGCTTGAGGTAGTCGCGCTGCGGCTGGTAGCGGCGCATCGGCCCACCCGACAGGGCAGCAACAAGATTGTCTAGCAGGACCGGCGCCTGCCGCACTGCAAACACCCCCGCCTTTGGGCGCGGGTTGTCGATCAGGTGTGCGCAATCGCCTGCGGCAAAGATAGCCGGATCGCTGGATTGCAGGAACCGGTTGACCGAGATGAACCCTTCATGCAGCCCAAGGCCGGTCTGCCCAAGCCACTCAAAAGGCAAGGCCCCCGCTGCGCCGGCGGTAAAGTCCGACAGGATTTGGCGGCCATCCGCCAGTAGCACATGATCTTTGGCTACGGCAGCCACCGGGGTGTTCTCATGCACCGTCACACCCAGAGCGTCGAGCGCCTGCAAGAGGCGCTGGCGCCCCGGTCTGGTCGCCTCTGACAGGACGGCGCTGCGGTCGATCAGGCTGACCTCTGCCTGCCGACCGTCAGTCCGCAGAGCATGGGCCATCGCCATCGTCAACTCGGCACCGGCAACACCCCCGCCAATGACGGCCACGCGGGCCGGGCCCGATCCGGCCCTAAACGCCGCCCAACGTTTGCCAAACGGGGTGAGCGGTTTGGCAGGAATACCGTGTTGCGCAAAACCGGCAAGGGCGGGCATCGCCGAGGTGATCCCGATGTCGATAGACGCCACATCAAACGCGATCGGAGGCCGACCGGGCACATGGATAGTGCGGGCCGTGAGGTCGATCCCGTCTACGGCACCTAGGATCAGCCGCGCCCCGGCAAAACGCGCCAGTTTCACAAGGTCGATCCCCAGATCCTCGCGCCCATAGTGTCCGGCGACAAAGCCCGGGAGCATCCCCGAATAGGCCGCCGTGGGCTCGGGATTAATCAATGTCAGACGCGCGCCAGCAAGGGGCTGCATCCCCCAGCGCCGCAGCACAAGGGCGTGGGTATGGCCACCGCCAATCAGTACCAGGTCACGGGTCAAGGGAAAGGCGTTTTGCATGTGCCCCTTTACCCTGCGCCCGAGGCAACCGCTATTCAAAGTTTTGCTACGGTGACAGCCATTGTCCGGTCCAACCGTCATCCCGCCGATACGTGGCGCGACGGTGGACCGGCCCCAGATGAACCGCGTCGATAGTCTGGACGGTGCAGCGCAGGACCGCAAAGCTCGCCGGATCGGGCGTCTTGTCATAGTCCAGCGCCCGGGCAATCGGCGTCCCGGGCGGCGGGGTCACCCCATAGCTTTGCCGCGAATGGTCAGGCACGCGTGCCCAGAGGGCGGCAACCTCGGCACCGCTCTGGATCTCGACGCTCAGGCTTAGCCGGATCTGAAGCTGGTCCCCGGCCTCCCAGACATGCAGGGCAGCGCGCGGCAAGTGGCGCAGGCTGGCGATCTTGCCCGAGAACAGATCTGTATGCGCCTCAACCGTACCAGCCTTTTCATCGGCGGCGCGAAGGACCACTGTCCGTGCCTCTGGCCAGCCATCAGGGCTATGGGTAGCAAGGACGGGATGCCGGGCGGCGGCATCGCGATTTGCGACACCTTGCAGCAGGTGATGCCAGACATGCGCCCGCAAGCCATCAAGCGTTTCGAACCAGTCATTCATAGCCTGTCATCTCCAGATATCCCCGGCCCGCATGGCTGCCACTTACCATGACCGGGCCCTCCCAATAAGGCACGCTTACGTCCATCCAGGCGGCCTCGTTCAGCGCCTCGACGGTCACATCGACCCCCCTGCCGGGCAGGCGAACCTGCCATAGGGTCGGGATCTGACGGCCTGCTACCGTGCTTTGTGACAGCGGCTCTGCCTGGAAGGCGCCATCGGGATAGGCGGTCGTCCGCCCATCCGGTGCGATCCATGTGGCGGCGGTAAACGTGTCGTCCCCCCGCAAGGCAAACCCCATGAGGCGAGCCCCATCGTCAAACACCAGGCTGAACCAGTCCCATCCGGTCTGATCAGCGGCCAGAGGCTGCGACGACCACTCCCGATCCAGCCAGGCCTGCCCCGTCACCGCCACCTCGCCTTCTGGGAGGACAAGGATGCCTGCGATTTCGAAAAAGGGTTGCGAATAGTAGTAGCTTGCCTGGCCTGCCGCCGATTTCACAGAATAGCCCGCATCGCCTTGCAGGACGAGCGACCCATGAGCCGTCAGGTCCATGTCATAGGCAAAGTCCGGCCCCGTCGCGATCAGCCGCATTTCGTCGAAGGTATCGCCTGCCATCTGCCAGTCGTCGATCCAGGCGGCAAAGGGGGCGGCTGTCACCCCCGCCTGCCCGACCCCGCCCCGGGCCAGCCGTTCGGTCACAAAGTGCCGGTCGGGGGTCGTGACAGCGGCGTGCCCCATCCACAATTGCGGGGCATCCCAACCCGCGCCAGCCTCCGGGGCAAGGGCCGAGCGGAACAGGGTCCATTGCAGGCCATAGGGCGTGCCGTCCGGTCCGGTCAGGGTCGCGGTCAGATACCACCATTCGATCCGGTAGTCAGGATGCGGTCCGTGATCGGCCGGAAAGGTCAACGGCACCCCACGTGCGGGCACGGCAAAGCCGTCGCCAGTTGTACCCAATCCGGCAAAGCCCTGCGCCTGTGCGGCAAAGGGCAACCACAGCAGCAACAAGACCGCCCTAACGTTCATTCGAAAACACCTTGAGAAGGGCGGCAGGCGGCGTCCGTGCCAGTTTGCGCGCGGGCCAAAGCGCCGCAAGAAGCGCCGCCCCCAGCGCGAAAAGCGTCAGGCGGGCATAGTCACCAGGAAACAGGAACATCGGCAGGCGCCAGCCGAACGCCTCTACATTGACCACCGCCAATAGAACCCAGGCCAGTGCGAGGCCAAGCGGCAGGGCCATCAGCGTCGTCAGCACCGCTAGCAGAATCGCGCGGGCCACCTCGAACCGCCCAAGCGCCTTTCGGGTCAGCCCCAGCGCCCAGACCGGCGCAAGCTGCGGGACACGCAGAGCGGCAAGTGTCAAGAGGCTCATCAGGATGGCAAAGGCGGCGACGGCAAGTGTCAGGACATTGAGGGCGGTCGTCACCGTGAACGTCCGATCAAAGACCTCCAGCGAGAACGCCTTGATCGCCGCCTGATTGATCATGGCCCCGTCCCCCAGACCAAAGTCGTCGCGCAGGATACTGCGCAGGGCCCCGACGTCCTCTGGCGGCAGGCGCAGGCCGAACCGAAGGGGCGCGATATCGGGATAAAGCGTCCGGAACAGCGTCTCTGTCAGGATGACCTGGCCGACCGGGTTTCCATAGTCGCCATATACGCCGACGATGGGCAGGGCCGTGTCCGTGGCCACGGACACCGCGTCCCCCAGGCTCAGACCCGCCCGGCGGAACAATTGTTCGTTGACGAGAATACCTTCGCCCCGGGCCAGCAGATCCCAGGGGTCTGTCACAGCCTCAAGAAACTGCCAGTTGTCGCGGTAGGTGGCATCATCGCGGGCTGCATAAAGCTCGGCCGGGAGGCCCGCCACCGTTCGGTCGACCGAGATCAGGGGCAAAACGGCGCGGACGCGGAGGGTCACGAAGCTGACCAACGCCTCTGCCTGCGCGTCATCGGCAGCACTGACGTAAAGCTCTGAGGCCAGCCGTTGGTCAAGAAATCCGGTGAAGGTCAGCCGAAAGGACGACACCATCGTCGACACACCAACATTGGCCGCCATCGCCAGAAGCAAGGCCATGAGGGCCAGGGACAGGCCCGGCAATTGCTGGCGGGTGTCAGCCCAGAACCACTGGGCAAGTCCCGGGCGTGACAGCCGCTCTCCCAGTCCCAGAACAAGATCAAGGACCACGGGTAGGGCAAGCGCCGCACCGATCAGCAGGGCGGCCAAAAGGCCAAACCCGGCTGCCAGCCCCTCGCCCCATAGGGTCAAACCGGCGGCGATGACCAACAAAACGGCCGCCAGCGCAGCCTGCCAGAGCCGCCCCTGTCCGGCCGCCATCGCCCAGGCGCGCGGCTGGGCTGACGCCAGAAGCGGCATACGCCAAAGCCTGTAAAGAGCAGCACCGGCAGCCAGGCTCGTCCCGACCACCGCGATGGCCAAACCAGACAGCCACCAGACGGGACGCAGCGACAGGGTGCCCCCCACATCGGCCCCGTAAAGCCCGCGCAAGGTCGCCGCCACGTCGGGCAGCAAGGCTGCCGCGATCAGGTAGCCAATCCCGACGCCAATCACGCCAGCCAGCAGGGAAAATGCCAGCAGTTCAGCCACGATCAGCGCTATCAGCCGCCCCAGTGGCACGCCAAGAGCCCGCAAGGTCCGCACCATGCTGCGCCGCTCTTCAAACGCCAACCCGATGGCGCCGTTCACGATGAAGATGCCCACCGCAAAGCTGAGCAGCCCGAAGGCGGTGAGGTTAAGGTGGAAGCTATCGGTCAGGCGACCGACATCCGACCCACCTTCTGAAGCGCGGCGGCTCAGGTCGGGGGCAACCTCGGACAATGGACGTTGTATCAAGGGCTGGACCGGGGCGACGAGCAGGCGATTGACCGCCCCGTCCTGCCCAAGCAGCCGTTGGGCCAGCCCGATATCGGTGATGACGGTGCCCGGCGCGATGTCATTGGCAACGATGAGGTCGGCCCCGGTATCGTCCAACGCCTCCAGCACTTCGGCCCGCCCAAACAGCTGGCCGGGCCCAGACAGAAACGCGCCAATGTCAGCCCCTTCGGAAAGGGTGACAGGACCAAGCCCGCCCGGCGCTGTCAGAGGATCAAGGCCCACGACACGCACCCCCTGCAACCGCCCTTCAACCACCGGGCTGACGAGCCAACCGGCACGACGCAGTGCGATGTAGGTGTCTTGCGCGATCAATCCACCGTCGCTGGCGACCAGCTGATCAAACTGCGCCTCACCCAGGGTGGCAGCAGCGGCATCATAGCTTGCCCGCGCCTCGGCGTTGATAGCCTGAACGCCAGACCAAAGGGCGGTGGCCAGAGCCAGCCCAGCCAAGAGCGTGAACAGTTGCACCGGATTGCGCCACCAATGCGAGGTCAGCGCAGACAAGACGACCCGCGTCATGCACCCCCCTCAACCACGGCACCGGCCCGAAGGTGCAGGCGGCGACCAAGACGGGCGGCAAGCCGACCGGAATGGGTCACCATCATCAGCGCGGCGCCGCTTTCGGCGACCAGTTCCAGCATCAAGTCCATGACCTCATCCGCTGTCGCCTCGTCAAGGTTGCCGGTCGGTTCGTCCGCAAGCACCAGCCGGGGCCGGGCAACAAGGGTGCGGGCAATGGCAACACGCTGTTGCTGGCCGCCCGAAAGCTGCTCGGGGTATTTGGCCAGATGCGGGGTCAGGCCCATGCGGTCGGCGAGGGCCGCCGCGCCATCGGCGTCATAGATCCCAGCCAGCCGGGCCTGGAAGGCGATGTTGTCAACCACACGCAGCGACGGGATCAGGTTGAACTGTTGAAACACCACCCCAACAACCGACCGGCGCAGGGCCGCGCGGCCGCTATCGTCGAGGCGGGCGATGTCCTGCCCTTCGATCACGATGGCCCCGCCGTCGGGTGTGTCCAGACCACCAATCAGGTGCAGCAACGTGCTTTTGCCGCTTCCGGATTCACCGGTCAGGGCCAGCGTCTCGCCTTGCGCAACCGCAAGAGAGATGTCGCGCAGAACCGTCACCGGTCCTTCGGCGCCGGGATAGGTTTTGGTCAGATGATCAACGGTCAGCAGCATTCCGGTCCTCATGGTCCGAACAGAGGTAAGGCAAACGGCCCTGACGGAAACCTGCTGTGACGCAATTCCCAGCGCGCCTCAAGCCACCTGACCGAGAGTGGTCGCTCAAATGTCTGAGATCGCAAGAAGAAGCAGGGTCAGGACAATCAGCCGCAGGCGCAGACCCCGCTGGTCAGGATCAGTTCCCCATTCCGCCATCGTCCGCGGCGACGTAAGCGGGCCGGGGAAAACCTGCCCCGTCGCCTTCTGGGCCCTTGCCCGACCGTCGAACAACACGGCAAAGATCTGTACGGTCTACAGCAGGAAAACCACGCCCTGTGCCACAAGCAAACCGATCATGACCAATCGTCCCCCAATACCTCTTAGGCCCATAAATCCGTCGATAGATACTTCAGCCCGCTGTCGCAGATGACGACGGCGACTGTTCCCCCCTTTTCGGGGCTGCGCAACAGGTTCAGGGCCGCGGCGACATTCGCCCCTCCGGAAAAGCCGCCAAAGATACCTTCGGTCCGGGCAAGGGTGCGGGCCATGTCGCGCGCCTCCTGACCTGTCACAGCCAGATACCCGTCGATCGGCGTGTCCTTCAAAAAGGTCAGGTCCGGCATCGCGTAGCCGCCGCCCTGAATGGGATGAGATCCGTCGCTGACCATCTGTCCGGCAAGGACGGCAGCCCCTTCGGGTTCAACCACATAGCCCCGGACGTCCCCCAACGCCTTCAGGCCACGGATCGTGCCGGCATAGGTCCCACCCGACCCCGCGAAATCGGCAAAGGCGGTCAACGTACCGCCGCTGTCGGCCCAAAGCTCCGGTGCAGTCGTCGCCTCATGCGCGGCGGGGTTGCCCTGGCGCTGAAACTGGTCGGCCCGAAAGGCGGCGCGAGCCTTTGTTATCTTTGTCGCGGCAACCTCGACCAAGGCAAGATCGGTGCCCGATACCTGCCCCGGCACGCTGCCCCGGGCCTGATCGACAAGGATGACCTCTGCACCCAAGGCCGCCATCATACGCGCCCGCTCGGGCGAATTGCCCCGGCTCATCACGGCGACAAAGGGATAGCCCTTGATGGCGCAGACGATGGCAAGGCCGGTGCCCATATTGCCGCTGGTCAGTTCCACGACCGTTTGACCGGGGGCCAAAAGGCCCGCCGCCTCGGCCTCATTAATCACGCCCAGCGCTGCGCGATCCTTTTTGGACGAACCGGGGTTGAGGTAGTCAAGCTTGGCCATGATCCGCCCGTCAACGCCCGCCTCCGCGACAAGTCGGTCTAGCCAGACCGAAGGGGTGCCACCGATTGCACCAAGGATGGAGGCATGGGCGCTCATGTCCAGTCCAGCACGACCTTGCCCGACGACCCCGACAGCATCGCCGCAAACCCCTCTTCAAAGGCGTCGACCTTGAACCGGTGGGTGATGACCGGCCGCACGTCCAGCCCGTTTTCGAGCATGGCGATCATCTTGTACCAAGTCTCGAAAATCTCGCGACCATAGACGCCCTTGAGTGTGATGGCCTTAAAAACGATCCGGCTCCAATCCACAGGGGATTTACCGGGGGGAATGCCCAAAAGGGCGATGCGGCCACCCATGACAAGGCTTTCCACCATCTGGTCCAGCGCGGTCTGGTTGCCTGACATCTCAAGGCCCACGTCAAAGCCTTCTTTCATCTTCAGGCCCGCGATGACCTCTGCAAGGTTCTGGGTTGCGACATTGACAGGCACCACGTCGGCCACCCGTGTCGCCAGATCAAGGCGGTCCTGATTGACGTCTGTGATCACAACATGCCTGGCGCCGACATGGCGGGCAACGGCGGCGGCCATGATGCCGATGGGGCCAGCGCCCGTCACCAGAACATCCTCGCCCACCAGATCAAAGCTGAGGGCAGTGTGCACCGCATTCCCCAAGGGGTCGAGGATGGCCCCGATTTCATCATCGATCGCATCGGGCAGCGGCACGACGTTGAACGCGGGAAGGCGCAGGTATTGGGCAAAGGCCCCCTGCTCGTTTACGCCGATACCTCGGGTCGCAGGGTCCAGGTGAAACTTGCCCGCCCGGCTTTGACGGCTGTTCTTGCCAATCAGGTGCCCCTCGCCCGAACATCGCTGCCCAATGGTCAAATCGGTCACGTTGCGGCCAAGCTCGACAATCTCGCCCGCGAATTCGTGACCGGTGATCATCGGAACAGGAACCGTTTTGGCGGCCCAGTCGTCCCAGTTCCAGATATGGATATCGGTCCCGCATATGCCGGTCTTGTGGACCTTGATCAGGACATCATCCGGCCCAATCTCGGGGACCGGGGCGCGTGTCATCCACAGGCCCGGCGCAGCGCGCTCCTTAGACAGAGCCTTCATTTCATTAGTCATTTTCGGCACCCTTACCAAATATCACCCAAGATCCCGTCACGCCCGCATTCTTGTTCCCCAACAGGGGCGCCGTGCTTTGGACCTTTGCCTCGGACCGGCGTGTGATGTCCGGCGCGCCGTCAAGAGAAGGCTGCAAGTCCGCGTTGGTCATCCAATCACCCCGGTCTCCCGACCCGCCAGAGCAAAGGCCGCGAGGGCGGTATCAAGGTCTTCCTTTGTTAACGCCGCGTTCATCTGGGTGCGGATGCGGGCACGCCCCTTGGGCACCACAGGAAAGAAAAAGCCCGAGACATAAACGCCAAGCTCGAACAACCGCGCCGCCATCGCCTGCGCCTTGGGGGCATCGTAAAGCATGACAGGGATGATCGGATGTTCACCCGGCAAAAGGTCAAATCCCGCCGCTGTCAGGCCAGCACGCCAATGGGTTGCATTTTCAAACAGGGCGGTGCGCAGGTCATCGCCCTGCTCCACCAGCCGCAACGCCTCCAGCCCCGCCGCAACCACAGCAGGGGGCAAGGCGTTTGAGAACAAATAGGGCCTCGCGCGTTGGCGCAACAGGTCGATCACAGCCTGCGGACCGGCGATATAGCCGCCGATGGCCCCGCCGAGCGCCTTGCCAAGCGTGCCTGTGATCACATCGGCGCGAATCCCGAAATGTGCCGGCGTTCCGGCCCCCTTCGGCCCCATGAACCCGGTTGCGTGGCAATCATCCACCATCAACAGGGCGTCGTAGCGGTCGGCAAGCGCCCGGATCTCGGGCAGCTTGGCCAGATAGCCGTCCATGCTGAACACACCGTCAGTGGCGATCATCACGTGGCGGGCCCCATCGGCGCGGGCCTTTTTCAGCTGCGCCTCCAGATCATCCATATCGGAATTGGCAAACCGGTAGCGTCGCGCCTTGCACAGCCTGATCCCATCAATGATGGACGCATGGTTCAGCGCGTCCGAGATGACAGCGTCGCCGTCATCCAAAAGCGGCTCGAACAAGGCTCCGTTGGCATCAAAACAGGCGGCAAAGAGGATTGAGTCGTCGTGGCCAAGATACGCGGCCAGACGTTCCTCGAGCGTGCGATGCAGATCCTGAGTCCCGCAGATGAACCGGACAGAGGCCATGCCAAAGCCGTGGTCCGCCATCGCCTGACTAGCCGCCCGGATCAGGTCCGGATGGTCGGCAAGCCCAAGGTAATTGTTGGCGCACAGGTTAATGACCTCGCGGCCGGCAACCATTACCCGGCTCCCTTGGGGCGATGTGATCTCGCGTTCGGTCTTCCACAGGCCTTCGGACCTGATCTCGGTCAAGCGGGTCTGGATATCGTCAAGGAATGCGCTCATCTGGCCCTCCGTTTCGAGTGTGATACCGTGCGCTGGGTGTAGCACACCCAACACTTCCGACATGATCCGACGCAATCGGCAAATGACGGCACGTCCCCCCTCGCCTCTGCCAGTCTAGCGGGTAATCTGCGCCCGAAACAGAGGGAGGGGACCTATGACCGATATCGTGATCCTGGGCGGCGCACGCACCGCCATCGGCAGCTTTGGCGGCAGTCTTGCAGGCGTCACCCCGATCGAGCTTGGCACTGTTGCCGCCAGTGCCGCGCTTGAACGGGCCGGCGTCGCGCCCGACGAGATCGGCCATGTCGCCTTTGGCCATGTCATCAACACCGAACCGCGCGACATGTATGTCAGCCGGGTTGCGACGATACAGGCCGGGATCCCCGACACCGTCCCGGCGATGAATGTGAACCGCCTGTGCGGATCGGGGGCGCAGGCCGTAGTGTCTATGGTGCAGTCCCTGATGCTGGGGGACGCCGACTTTGCCCTTGCAGGAGGGACCGAATGCATGAGCCGGGCCCCCTTTATCACCCCCGCCGCCCGCTGGGGGGCCAAGATGGGCGATGTCCAAAGCCTCGACATGATGCTGGGTGCGCTCAACTGCCCCTTTGGGACCGGCCATATGGGCGTCACGGCCGAGAATGTCAGCCAGGAGCATGGGATCAGCCGGGCCGAACAGGACGCCTTTGCCCTGACCAGCCAAAGCCGGGCAGCAACCGCCATCATCGAAGGACGCTTTGCCAGCCAGATCGCCCCGGTCGAGGTCAAGGTCCGGCGCGAGGTCGTATCCTTTGTTACCGATGAACACCCCAAGGGCACGACGGCAGAGGCGCTGGCCGGGCTGCGCCCTGTGTTCAAGAAGGACGGGACGGTGACGGCAGGCAACGCAAGCGGCATCAACGATGGGGCGGCCGCAATCGTCCTCGCACGGGCAGAGGCCGCAGAGGCGGCGGGTCTGACGCCAAAGTTCCGCGTCCTCGGCTATGCCCATGCGGGCGTTCGGCCCGAGGTGATGGGCATTGGCCCGGTGCCCGCCGTTCAGGCGCTGATGGCCCGAACGGGTCTGACCATCGCCGATTTCGACGTGATCGAATCGAACGAAGCCTTTGCCGCCCAGGCGCTGGCTGTCAGCGCGGCCCTTGGCCTCGATCCCGCCAAGGTGAACCCAAACGGAGGGGCGATTGCCCTTGGCCATCCGGTCGGGGCAACCGGCGCGATCCTGACCGTCAAGGCGATGTACGAGCTTGAACGAACGAGCGCCCGGATCGCCTTGATCACCATGTGCATTGGCGGCGGTCAGGGGATCGCACTGGCGATCGAACGGCTGTGACCCCCTAGCGCAATTCAACCAACGCCCGGGCTGAGTGGCCAGCCGCGTCAATAACCGTCAGCAACGAAAAGCCCGGCCCCAGGTCGTCGATCCGCAACTCGCGGCCCCGGGTCGTAGCCAGCGGCGCCCCGTTGGCCAGCCAGGTAAAGGGGCCGAGACCGTCGCGAACCTTGACGGTCAGACCCGTACCTTCGACGATGGCGCCGTCGGGGGGAAAGGATATCTCGGGTCCGCCCCTTTCGGACGATCCACCCGGCGGGCCAAAGCGTTGCAACGGCAAGGGCAGCCGGTCGTTCGACACAAGAAGGGTAGCGGCGGGCGGCGGTGGCAAAGGCTCTGCACGGCCAAGCCGCTGGAACACGGAAAACAGGACCGGTGCGGCCAGGTCACCGCCAAAGACGCCTGGCACAGGGGTGCCATCGGCCCGCCCGAGCCAGACGCCCACTACATGATGGCCATCGAACCCCATCGCCCAGGCATCGCGGTGGCCGTAGGAAGTGCCCGTCTTAAACGCGATCTCGGCCCCCGTCATCCCGCGGGGGCGCGGCGTTTCACGCAGGATGTCGGCCACCTGCCAAGCGGCGACATCACCGATGACCCGGTGTGGCACGAAGCCGGGTGAAGGCTCGTCCCGCCAGCGCAGGTCGACCCTTGTCCCGCCGTTGGCAAGCGCCGCGTAAAGCCGGGTCATATCGGTCAGCCGCAGGCCGACCCCGCCCAGCGCGACCGCAAGGCCGGGACGGCCACCGGGAATGACGGGCTCCATGCCCGCCCGGCGCAGGCCCGCCAGTAAATGCTCTGGCCCCAGTGCTTCGGTCAAGCTTACCACGGGCAGGTTCAGCGACATGCTGAGCGCCTGCCGCACCCGAACCTCACCCCGCCACAGCCCGTCAAAGTTATGCGGGGCATAGCCATCAAAGTCAGTCGGCCGGTCAGCGATCATCGTTTCGGGATGGGCCAGCCCCCGATCAAAGGCTAGGCCATAGACCAGCGGCTTGAGGGTGGACCCCGGCGACCGCAGGGCATGCGTCATGTCGACAAACCCCTCCCGCGCGTCGGCGGTATAGGAGGACGACCCGACCGAAACGAGAACCTCACCCGTCCGGTGATCGGCGACCATGATCGCGATCTGAAGCCGGTCGCCATGCGAGACGACGACCTCAGCGGCCAATTGCTCCAGCCGCACCTGAAGGCCCGCGTCCAGCGTCAGAACGTGGCGCGCCTGCAACGGTGCCTCCAGCCTTGCCCGGTCTGCCAGATGCGGGGCCAGCATGGGAAAGTCGCGGCGGCTGTTGGGCGACGGTTCGGTCAAGGCGGCCTGCACGGTTTCAGCGTTAAGGATACCCTGCCCTTCCATCCGGTGCAGAACCCTGTCCCGCGCCGTTTGCGCCGCAACAGGATCACGGTCGGGGCGACGATTGCCGGGGGACTGGGGAATAGCGACAAGCAGGGCGGCCTCAGCTGGGGTCAACCGGTTCGGGGGCTTGCCGAACCATGCAAAACTGGCCGCACGCACCCCTTCAATATTGCCGCCAAAAGGGGCATGGTTGAGGTAGAGCGTCAGGATCTGTTCCTTGCTCAGCACCCGTTCTAGCGCTAGGGCCAAACGGACCTGACGCAGCTTGCCCAGCCAGCGCCCGGTTCCGCTATCCTCGAGAAGCCGGGCCACCTGCATTGTTAAGGTCGACCCACCCGACACCAACCGCCCATAGCGCAGACCCTGACCAAAGGCGCGGCCCATTGCCCAAAGGTCGACCCCCGGATGCTCCCAGAACCGTTTGTCTTCATAGCGGACCAGCATCGCGACGTAGCCCGGATCGACCGCATCAAGGCTGACCGCCAACCGCCAGCGACCGTCGGCAACTGTGTAGGGGCGCAACAGGGTTCCGTTGCGGTCCAGCACCTCGACCGATTGGGCCGAGGCGAGGGCGGGAAGGTCTGTGGCATCGATCCACCGGTCGAACCTGTCGCGGCCCAGCGCTGCCAGCCAGAGCACCAGCGCCAGAGCAAGGACCCGTCGGGCCGATCTGCGCCCGGAAAGGATCACTCGACGACCGTAATCCGCCCCGTCGCGGTCCGGGCGCGCATTTGAGGCCGGTACATATCCTCGACGCTTGCCGCCGGATGATGGAACGACCCCGGCGACACCGCCCGCACGATATAGGCCAGCTGGAACGACCGGTCCGACCGCCAGTCGACGGCCGCCAGAAACCGGTCTTGCCGGAATTCGGCATTCTCACCCGCAATCGGGTCCATCCAGTCAAACGCCCGGATATCGCCGCCGCGCAGCAGGTTGGGGTTGTCAATCTCGAACCCGGCAGGCAGCGGATCGTCCACCATCAGCCGCGCCTCTTGCCGGCCAAACGGCGTAACGGTGAGCAGGGTGACAAGCCGTGTCCCCACGGTCACATCCCCCGGCGCAACAGGTTCACCATCCATCGTGTAATAGTTGCGCGAGATGGAGAACCCGTTGCCGCCAGCCGGTTCCGGCTCTGACGGCACGCCAAAGGTCGTCACCGTCAGCTCTGTCGGTTTGGTGCCCGTGTTGCGGATGTTGATCGGGGCCGCACGCGCCGCCGCCTTGCGCAGACGGACAAGCGGACCATCGGGGGCAGTGCCGTCGATGGTCAGGTCCGTATCGCGCATGTCGTCGATCAGGGCATCCGCCGCAAGAAGGGTCCAGACGGCCTCCTGCGTGGATACCCGATCCCCGGCGCGGGCCAGACGGGTGGACAGTAGATCAGTATCGACGACCTCGCTGCCCGCCTCGACGGCCAATGCCAGAACGGCAGCGTTATCCCGCCGGACGCTGCCATAGTCAGAGCGCCAGACCGAGGCGTTCGCTTCGGTTGGGATCGTCGCGATCATGGTGACGGCCCGGCGGAACATGAGGTCAGCCCGAAGCTGGTCGCCATAAAACGCCAGTGCCGCACCAAGCTGTGCTGCCGCAAGCGGGGTGGTGAAGGCGGTCGACCGCTCGTCGACGTAATAGCGCAGGTCACCAACCGCTGCCGCCCCTTCGCGAGCCAGCACCATGAGCGCATAGGCTATGTCCTGGCCCCCAGCCTCAAAATCGGGGGCATAGTTGACACGATTGCGCAGGTTGTCGATGGCATTGGAGAAGGCCAGGTCCGGGACGCTATGCCCCCGCGCCTTGGCGCGACTGAGGAAGTCAGTGACATAGGCATCAAGCCACAGGTCGCCGGAATAGGGCCCCCATAGACCAAAGGCCCCATTGGCCGCCTGATTGCCCAGAACCACCTGTATGGCCTCGTTGATCCGGCGCGACACCTGATCGGCGTTCGCCACACCCATCGCCTGCGCTACCTCGTCAAAGTACAAAAGCGGCAGGGCCCGGCTGGTCACCTGTTCGGTGCAGCCGTAGGGATAACGGTCAAGCGCCTGCAACAGGCCGGGCGCATCAAACCGGGCCAATGGCCCTATGGACAGGGTGGCCGACCCCGATCCTGTCGAAAGCCCGGCAAAGACCTGATCGTCAAAGACGAACGCCTCGTTCGGGCCAAGGCTAAAGCGAGAGGTGCGCGCAATCTCGGGGTCATTCAGCAAAACCGGGATCGTAAGGTCCTTGACCAGTTCGACCCCATCCGGCGTCGTCAGAATGACCGAGATGCGGTGCACCCCGATTTCGTCGGCCGCAAAGGGGATGCGGAAGGTTTGTTTGCCCCCCTCGGCAAGG
>Ga0209652_1000187_pt1 | contig 52124 bp, 57 predicted proteins | sample SaaInl74LU_5_DNA_FD_184641 | JGI IMG/M metagenome (GOLD analysis project Ga0209652, IMG submission 184641) | Marine microbial communities from expanding oxygen minimum zones in the Saanich Inlet - ESP_74LU_5_DNA (SPAdes) (version 2) | ecosystem: Environmental > Aquatic > Marine > Intertidal zone...
TGCTGAAGAAGCTGCACCAGAGGCTGCTGCTGAAGAAGCGCCAGCTAAAGAAGAAGAATAATTTTCTCCGATGGACCAGAAAGATTGTTTCTTCCTTGGTAAAATCGTCAAAAAATTCAGCTTCAAAGGTGAATTGCTCATCAAGCTAGATAGCGACGAACCTGGTCAATTTATAGAAATGGAATCAGTTTTTGTTGAACTCAACAAAAACTTGATTCCATTTTTTATCCAACATGCTGCGCTCCATAAGACCGAACTTCTGCGGGTAAAATTTGAGGATGTCTCGGATGAGCATGCAGCCCAAGCCTTGATCGGCTGTGATCTATACCTTCCACTTAATTTACTTCCGCCCTTAACTGGAAATAAATTTTATTATCACGAAATTATTGGTTTTGCCATTACTGACAAAAACCGAGGCCCCATTGGCACCATCACTGGCGTGAATGACCAAACAGCACAAGCCCTATTCGAAATCACCTTTGAAGACAAAGAGATTTTGATTCCCATAATAGATGAGTTCATCCACAAAGTGGATCGCAAAACCAAAACCATCGAAGTAAACACTCCAGAGGGTTTGATCGATCTTTATTTGTGATGGGAAGCCACTTCCAATTCAAACAATTCAGCATACAACAAGATGAGTGTGCGATGAAAGTAGGTACTGATGGCGTATTGTTGGGCGCCTGGACCAAAATCAAGACATCCACTGAGTCCATCTTGGATATTGGAGCGGGCACTGGCCTAATAGCACTACAGATGGCCCAACGCTCTGAAGCCATGACCATCGATGCCGTTGAATCTGACGCGCAAGCCCATGGGCAATGTGTTGATAATTTTGAAAATGCACCTTGGAATGACCGACTTTTTTGTTATCATGCCACCATACAAGAATTTACAGCGGAGATTATGGAGGTTTATGACCACATTATTTCAAATCCACCTTTTTTCGATAACCCGTCACAACAAGAATTGGCTCGTGACCGCGCAAGAAACAATGCCCATCTGCCATTTACAACATTAATTGAATGTGTCTCCAAGCTTTTGTCGCCACAAGGCACATTCGCCACAATTATTCCAGCACGAGCCGCCAATCACGTGATTGAGCTCGCCCAGACAAAAAATCTCTACCCCAAAAGAATCTGCTGGGTAAAAGGCCAACCCACGGCCAAAACAAAGAGATGTCTGCTCGAGTTTCATTTTGACCAGCAAGAACCCATAGAAACTACCTTAGTCATTGAACATTCAAGACACAACTACACTGATCAATACTTGGCGCTGGTATCAGAATTTTATTTGAAAATGTAGGACATTCGCAAGGGTATTTCTACATTTGCAACAATAAAAATCACCAACTATGAAACCGGATTTATTCGAATCACCAGATTATTATAACCTGGATGACCTGCTTACTGAAGAGCATAAGTTAATTCGTGATGCTGCAAGGGCTTGGGTCAAAAGAGATGTCTCACCCATCATTGAAGAGGCCGCCCAAAAAGCAGAATTTCCTAAATCAATCATACCTGGATTGGCAGAAATAGGGGCATTCGGGCCTTATATTCCGGAAGAATATGGCGGTGCAGGCCTCGATCATATTTCCTATGGTTTGATCATGCAAGAAATAGAAAGAGGCGACAGCGGAGTGCGCAGTACTGCCTCCGTGCAGTCCTCATTGGTCATGTATCCCATATGGCAATATGGATCTGAAGAACAGCGACAAAAATACCTGCCAAAACTCGCATCTGGCGAGTTTATGGGTGCATTTGGCCTGACAGAACCAGACTTTGGAAGCAACCCTGGAGGTATGGTCACCAATTATAAAGACATGGGCGATCATTATTTGCTCAATGGTGCTAAACTTTGGATTTCAAATGCACCGTTTTGTGATATCGCTGTAGTGTGGGCGAAAAATGAGGAAGGTCGTATTCATGGACTCATCGTCGAACGCGGTATGGAAGGATTTACTACTCCAGAAACACATAATAAGTGGTCTTTACGTGCCTCTGCCACGGGAGAGTTGCTCTTTCAAGATGTCAAGGTCCCTAAAGAAAACCTTTTGCCCAATAAATCAGGATTAGGAGCTCCTCTAGGTTGCTTGGATTCTGCAAGATATGGTATTGCATGGGGTGTGATTGGTGCCGCAATGGATTGTTACGATACTGCATTACGCTATGCCAAAGAAAGAATCCAGTTTGGCAAACCGATTGCTGCTTTTCAGCTGCAACAAAAGAAGCTCGCAGAAATGATTACTGAAATCACTAAAGCACAGCTTCTGGCTTATCGTTTGGGGCAATTAAAGAATGAAGGAAAAGCGACGACAAGTCAAATCTCGATGGCCAAACGCAATAATGTGGATATGGCCATCAATATTGCTCGAGAAGCCCGTCAAATTTTGGGGGGTATGGGCATCACTGGAGAATACAGCATCATGCGTCACATGATGAACCTGGAAAGCGTCATCACCTACGAAGGAACTCATGATATTCACCTGTTGATCACTGGTTTGGACATTACAGGAGAAAACGCTTTCAAATAATCGGATAAGAAAAAACAATAACAAAGGCTTTAATCATTCAATTAAAGCCTTTTATTTTGGCAAAAAATAAAGAAGATGATTGCTCAGATTGTTCGTAACATCAAAGATCTTCAGGACCAACTTGTCCAACACCCTTTGTATCATGAACTTAGTACGCCTGCCGATTTAAGGGCATTCATGGAACACCACGTTTTTGCGGTTTGGGATTTTATGTCGCTGTTGAAAAGTCTGCAAATCCACTTGACGGGCACAACGTTGCCTTGGGTCCCTATCGGCGATCCAAAGACGCGCTACCTGATCAATGAAATTGTACTTGCTGAAGAGACAGATCTCAACATGTATGGTGATCGACAGAGCCACTTTGAGATGTACCGCAGTGCCATGATCAAGGCTGGAGCGCAAACCCAGACAATGGATCGTTTTATTGACGCCATCAGAAATGGCATGTCCTATCAACACGCCTTAAAACTGGTTGAAGCGCCAGACCCGGTGTGTCAATTTGTAACTTTTACTTTTTCGGTATTAGAGACCCAGGCACCACACAAAATAGCGGCCGCTTTTACCTTTGGGCGAGAAGATTTGATCCCTCAGATGTTTACGGCGATTATCGGTGCCATTCAAAAACAATTTCCTAAGGAAGATCTATCAGAATTCAGCTACTATTTTCAAAGACATATCGAATTGGATGACGATACACACGGACCATTAGCGCTTTCTATGGTTGAAGAGCTTTGTGGTGACGATCCAGAAAAATGGGCAGATGTTTTGAGCGTTTCTCAACAAGCACTAAAACACCGGCTGATGCTCTGGAATGGCATTCTGACTCATATCAAAAAGCCCGTTCTGACCTGATTTAAGTTAAGATTCTGGTGCAATTCGGAAGGTCAAACCGGCTAATTCTGGTTTGATAAAAATTTGACAGCCCAAACGACTATTGTCTTCGACATAGAATGCGTCCGCCAGCATGGCATGCTCGTCGTCACTTTGAGCAGGAAGTTCCTCAGAGCTAGACACATAACAGTGACATGAAGCACACATGGCCATACCACCGCAAACGCCAATAGTGCCCTCTGGCGCCAATTCGTAAGCCCTGATCAATTCCATAATGGTCATGTTCATATCGGTCGGTGCAGCGACAATATGTGCTGCGCCCTCGCGATCTACTATGGTGACTTGAATTTCCATGAAGTTCTAATCAATCGATTTAATGACTGCCTTAGGCGCCTGTTTATGGCTCCCGTCGAAACCTTCAACACCGCCTACTGTGGTATATTTCATGACGTGTTTCTTGCCAGGATGAATGCGCTGATAGGCACTTTGACACATTAGTGTTGCCTCATGAAACCCGCACAATATCAATTTCAGCTTACCAGGATAGGTGTTGACATCTCCAATAGCATAGACTCCAGGGATATTCGTTTGATAATCTAACGTATTGTCGACTTTAATGGCATTTTTTTCAATCTCCAAACCCCAATTTGCCATAGGCCCCAATTTTGGAGCTAAGCCAAATAAAGGAATAAAGGCATCACAAGGTTGTATGATCGCATCACCATCAATTCGAATTGTAATGGACGTCAAATGATCTTCGCCTGCCACGCCGATCACTTCTCCCGGTGTGATGAGGTTAATCAAGCCTTTGTTTTTGAGTTGTTGGACTTTTTCGACACTGTCTAATGCCCCTCTGAATTCATTGCGGCGGTGCACTAAGGTTACGGATGCCGCAATATCAGACAGAAATATGGTCCAATCTAAGGCAGAATCACCTCCTCCAGCGAGCACCACATGCTTATCGCGATAAACCTCAGGATCTTTAATGAAATAAGCCACACCCTTATCTTCAAAACGCGCCAAGTCTTCAATGGGTGGTTTTCTAGGTTCAAAACTACCCAGTCCACCAGCAATAGCGACCACGGGCGCCTGGTGCTGAGTCCCTTTATTAGTTGTGACCAAAAAGTCTCCATTGTCTAATTGGTTTATTGTATCTGCACGTTCTCCAAGAGTAAAACCAGGATCAAAAGGTCTGATTTGCTCGAGCAGTTTATCGGTCAGGTCTCCTGCCAAAATCTCTGGATATGCTGGGATATCATATATCGGCTTTTTGGGGTAAATCTCACTACATTGACCGCCAGGTTGGGGCAAGGCATCAATCAAATGACACCGCAATTTTAATAAGCCTGCTTCAAAAACAGTAAAAAGCCCTGTAGGCCCAGCTCCAATAATTAGTATATCACTCTTGATCATGACTTTTTCCTTAGGCAACTCAAATATTGACTACTTCTAATATTTCAGGGGCATGCTTTTGTATGGTCATTGCCACACCGCTCTTCAGCGTCATTTGGTTTACGGAGCAATCAACGCATGCCCCTTCCAAACGTACGGTAACTTTAGTACCGTTTTCTACGGAAACAAGGGCAATGTCGCCACCATCATTCTGCAAAAATGGGCGAATTTCTGCCAAAGCGGCCTCTACTTTTTCAATCAATTGTTCTTGACTCATGACTATTTTTTTACTGCACTACAGCCCGCCATAGTGGTTATTTTGATCGCTTCAGTCGGTGGTAAATGATCGTTGCGGCGCACCGTTTGCTCCACAACATTGCGGGTTACTTGCACAAACGCTTCTGAAACTGGCGTGCCTGATTGCAAGGCTGCAGGGCGACCCACATCTCCAGATTCACGAATGCTTTGCACCAAAGGAATTTCTCCAAGGAAGGGGATCTCTAAATCCTCAGCAAGGTTCGCGGCTCCTGATTGACCGAAAATGTAGTACTTATGATCCGGAAGTTCTTCTGGAGTAAAATAAGACATGTTTTCTATAACCCCGAGCACAGGAACTTGAATATGCTCTTGATGAAACATCGCCACACCCTTTCTGGCATCAGCCAATGCAATAGTCTGCGGTGTACTGACCACCACTGCTCCGGTAATGGGTAGAGCCTGCATCAAGCTCAAATGAATATCGCCAGTCCCGGGAGGCAAGTCCAGTAAAAGAAAATCCAAATCACCCCAGGCGGCATCGAAAATCAATTGATTCAGTGCCTTAGCCGCCATTGGGCCGCGCCATATTACCGCTTGATTGGGTTGAGTGAAAAATCCTATAGAAAGAACTTTAACCCCATATTGTTCTATCGGCTTCATTTTGCTCTTGCCATCAACATCAACAGACAAGGGGCGCTCTGAGGCCACATCAAACATAAGCGGAATAGAAGGCCCGTAAATATCGGCATCCAATATGCCGACTTTAAACCCCATCTCGCTCAGGGTAATGGCCAAATTTGCTGTTACTGTCGACTTCCCAACACCACCTTTGCCAGAAGCGACAGCCACAATATTTTGAATGCCTTCAATGGGCTTGCCTTTGATGAGCTGGGGGTTTTGCTTGGGCTCTGCCGCCTTGACCTTCATGTTAATTTTGACGGTGATGTCTGAACCATACTCTTTTTTCAGAAGTTCAGTCACGTCTTTTTCAATACGCTTTTTGATGTGTAGCGCTGGGGTCGCGATATTCAAATCAATGACAATCTCTCGATCGAAAATCACAATGTTGGTGATTGCGCCACTCTCACTAATACTCCTCCCCTCACCAGGAAGTGAGAGCTGCGTCAGGGCATTCAGTATTTCTTTTTTTTGCATCAATTTCGCCGGTATTTAGAATTATTCTAAAGGACAAATATACCGAGAAAACTTCGTTTTCCATAGCCAAAAGGCGAAATGCCGCGCAGTTGTCTGCATGATTTGAATCATGACGCTTTAGTCTCACGCTGACTGGGGATCCCACAGTATCTCTGCCATGTTTTGAACCTTATTGTCACAGACACGAATGCCTTCTGCCTCTAACATTTTTTGCATTAAGCCATGTCCGGGAAAATGATGTTGACCGGTCAATAAACCTTGTCGATTCACGACACGATGGGCTGGAACATCTGGCATTTGATGCGAGGCATTCATCGCCCAACCTACCATCCGAGCGCTTTGTGGCGCGCCAAGATATTTGGCAATTGCGCCATAGGTGCAGACTCGGCCTTCTGGTATTTGCCGAACAACCTGGTAGACTTGCATGAAAAAACCATCCTGTCCCATCTCTATATCTGTTGCCAAATTTTGATCATGGTTAGGATCGACACAAGAGCAGTGATTGATCCCAGTAAATAATTCACATTAAAACTGAAGGTTCCTACAGGGAGTTTTTTATGAAAAAAATAAGTGTATATCATCAGCATAGAAAAAGTACCGAGACCCGCACCCAGCACTGCCAAACTCACAAGATAAGCATCAAAATAAAACCACCCGAAAGAGCTCACGGTAATGCTGACATAAACCCAGTACGGTATGGGCAGTAAATTCAACGCCCCTAGCAGCACACCATAAAAAAAGCGATTCGTTTTGGAGCGCTTCACTCCTGCGGGCAACTCTCTCCTGCTGTCTTTCGCCACCAGAAAAAAATAGGCGGTCAAGGCCAAGAATATGCCCAAGCCGACCTTTTGGAGCAAATCAATGATTTCTGGATTACGGTCCAAGTATCGAGCAAAAGCAAGGCCAATGTACGTTTGCACACAAACAATTAAACTAACGCCCAAAGAAAACAGCACCGCTGGCTTTACCCCTTGTTTCACGCCGATTTTTGCCGCCGTCATATTGAGTAATCCAGGAGGAATCAATCCAATAAATGAAGCAACATAACCCACTATGAAGTTAATAAGGGCAGCCATATAAATCGTTTGTAGTGCTCAAGATAACGATTAATCGGGGCTTAGCGAAAAACTCGTATAGGTTATTTTTTTGCCCTGTGCCAAATACTGAGATTCATAAAATGTTTGCACAGAAGTCACAACCTCTGGTGCTCCTGTACTGCCATAAACATCATGATGGGCAAAATGAACTTCTTCACCCAGTCCGTGCAACAAACCCAAAGTATATCCATGCATGAACTCGCTATCGGTTTTGAGATGGATCTGACCATGCGGTCTGAGTACTTGGCGGTAGGCCTCCAAAAAAGCCTTATTTGTCAGCCTATGTTTGGTGCGTTTATATTTTATCTGGGGATCCGGAAAAGTAATCCAAATCTCATCGACCTCTCCTGGAGCGAAGCAATGCACGATCAATTCAATTTGTGTCCGCAAAAAAGCGACATTACTCAAGGACTCCTCTATTGCCGTCTTGGCGCCACGCCAAAAACGAGCCCCCTTTATATCAACACCAATAAAATTTTTATCAGGAAATTTTTCTGCAAGATGAATACTGTATTCTCCCTTTCCACAGCCCAACTCCAGAACGATGGGCTGATCATTCTTGAAATGATCTTGGCGCCATCGGCCCTTCAAGGAGAACGCATTATCCAACAATTCTTCTCGTGCAGGCTGCACAACATTTGCAAATGTTTGATTTTCTTTAAATCTCTTGAGTTTATTCTTGCTGCCCACCTTATGTTTGCTCTTTTATTATTTCGTAAAATTACAATATTATTCATCTCCGGGAGGATCCACTAACTTTGTTTTTGTGAAAAATCACGCCACAGTGCGACATACACCAAAAAGAATCATGGTTGCGCCTTTGAATTGGGGATTGGGCCATGCCACAAGGTGCATTCCCATCATAAAGGCCCTGTTGCAGCATGATTTTGATGTACTGATCGCCAGCGATGGTATGGCCTTGGCCTTATTAAGACAGGAATTCCCCCATTTAGACCATGTTGTCTTGCCCGGCTATGACATCCACTACAGCAAAAAAAGACAAAATCTAAGACTTGAACTGATCAAGCAAGCGCCTAAGATTGTACGAGCCATCATGCGGGAAAAGGCAATGATCGAAAAGCTCTTGACCCAAGACCGCATCGATGGCATCATCAGTGACAACCGCTTTGGAGTCAGACACAAGGCCATACCGTGTGTTTTTATGACCCACCAAATCAGAGTTTTGAGTGGGTGGACGACAAGCATCACCACTTTCGTCCAAAGACAAATAATCAGAAAATTTGACGAATGCTGGGTGCCAGATCAGTCATATTCAGACAATATGAGTGGCGTGATGAGTCATGGCATCACATCAGGTATCCCAACAAAATATGTTGGCATCCTGAGCCGAATGACAAAACAATGCGTGCCAGCGACCTATGACTTATTGCTCTTACTTTCGGGTCCAGAACCTCAGAGGAGTTTATTCGAACAAAAACTCATCTCTTCACTTAGAGACAGCACAAAACAAATCCTTATGGTTAGGGGCATCGTCTCAAACCATGTCACAAAACAAAAATTCGGGGCCATAGAGGCTGTGAACCATTTGCCGACCCACGCATTAGAAAAAGTAATCAACGCGACCAAACTGATCGTTTGTCGTTCTGGCTATAGCAGCATCATGGACCTGGCAGTCCTTGGCAAAAAAGCATTCTTAGTGCCTACACCTGGCCAGTATGAGCAGGAATATCTCGCACAGAAATTCAAAGACGAACAAAAGGCACCATTCTGCCGTCAAGAGGACTTCATTGCGAGCATGCTGAGCGAAAGTGATCGATATAAAGGACTGGGTTATTCAAATCGTGGAGAGGACCACTTCAATGACTGGAGCTTATTATTTGGTATTTTCCAAGGTAAATGAAAATTCAGACCCGACACCGAACTGACTTTCGATGTATATCTTTTCATTGTGGGCCTCAACCAAATGCTTGACAATGGCCAAGCCCAAACCGCTACCCCCAACCTTGCGTGAGCCACTTTTATCCACACGGTAAAAGCGTTCGAAGAGGCGCGGAAAATGATGACGCTCGATGCCTTCACCATTATCGGTCACACGAACCAACCATTTATTCTTGGTGAAGTCCTGAACACTCACCTCAGTTGTTCCTTTAGGTTTGCCATATTTTATTGAATTCTCAATCAAATTAGTCATCACTTGTTGCATCCGCTCACGATCTGCATTAACCTTGATCGGATTGGGGTATGGCTTATCGAGCATAAGCGTAATGCCCTTTTCAGCAGCTTTCATTTCGAGCAAGTCAAAGGAACTCTCAATCAACGGCACTAGATCGAAAGTTTCTTTGTCTAAAGTCAAGCCACCCATTTCTAGTTTTGTGATCATGTCCAGATCATTGACGATATAGAGCAAACGTTCAACCCCTGCCTGTGCCCGTTGCAAGTATTTTTTTCGGACGGTCTTGTCTTTCATCCCTCCATCGAGCAACGTAAGAATATATCCTTGCACGGTAAATAAGGGGGTTTTAAGTTCGTGCGCCACATTGCCCATAAATTCTTTTCGGTAGACCTCACGGTCAGTGAGCATGGTGATCTCTAACTTTTTATCATCGACAAAACGCTCAACCTCCTTTGCCAAAACATCCAAATTCGTGATAATGTGTTCTTTATTTAATGCCGCATGATCGAGTTGCTGCACTTTTTGGTAAATTTTATTGACCTGCTGGTAAATGAGTTTTTTGGCTTTGTAATCCGACAGAAAGAAGGCGCCGACGTACACGATTACAGCAATAGGCAACAATGTCCAATAATTGGAATAATCTATGACTAAGAAGAAAAAGAAAAAAACAACAAGAACCAAGAGGGTTAACCAAGTGGCGGTACTGTAGGCAAACTTAAACGTTTTCTTAAAGCGACGCATCATAGCGCCACAAACTTATACCCCACACCCTTAACCGTTTTGAATCGCTTGTCCCCAATTTTTTCGCGAAGCTTTCGGATATGCACATCAATGGTTCTCCCGCCAACCACAACGTCATTACCCCATACACTATCTAATATTTCTTCACGCTTGAATACTTTTCCTGGCTTAGAGGCCAGCAAAGCCAACAATTCAAATTCTTTTCGAGGCAACAGAAGTTCCGTAGAGCCTTTGAGTACTTTATACTCTTCTCTATTGATGGTCAAGTCCCCTAATTTGAGGTGTGGCTCTTCTGTCACTTTCTCCTTAAATCGGCGCAACAAGGCCTTTACTTTACTGATCAAAACCTTTGGCTTAATGGGCTTGGTAATGTAATCATCTGCTCCGGCCTCAAAACCAGCGACCATGGAATAGTCTTCGCCACGAGCCGTAAAAAAAGTGATGACGGCTTGATTCAGCTCTGGCAACTTTCTGAGTTTCTCACAGGCTTCGATACCATCCATTAGAGGCATCATAACGTCTAAAATAATGAGCTGAGGAATATGTTTCTTAGCTTGCTCAATGGCTTCGACACCATTTTCCGCCATGACCACCTGATAGCCTTCCGCCGATAAATTATAGCCGACAATTTCTAAAATGTCTGGTTCATCGTCGACCAAAAGTATTTTTATATCTTTTTTATTCATAGGTCAAGAATACATGAGTCTTGGTAAAGATAATGTTTAATAAATCTGATGCTTAGCAGGGCCCCTAATCTTAACCATTCCGTAACATGAGCCAAGTTAAAGAAAAATAGCATACCGTGCATGAAAATCAACCGCACCACAAAAATAGCCATGTCAGTATTTATGAATAGAACAATTGTAATTCATTTATGATCATTTGCAGTTCGTTTTTCAACCCAGTCTTTATCTAATTTTACCTCCTGTCCAAATGGCTGGCCAAGTAAATTTTCCAGCTGCCGAGCGCCAAGAATAGCCCCTTTTTCTTGTTGCTATTGGGCCAACAATAAATCTCTCCAGTAACACATCATTATTCATTTTTTAATTGACCAACATGAAGTATTTATTCTTTTACTCATTTTTTATTTTCGGCACTTTCAGCCAAGTCCGCGCCCAAATTATCAGCACAAGCTTTGAGGGAATTCCCTGTCCAAATGCGCTTTATTTTGACCCAATGGATCCAGCCACACCACATCCCTTAGACAACCAAAATGAACAGCCGATTTTGAATTGGCCAGAAACAAACCAAGAATTAGGTTTCAATGCTTATTATTCACCTTATGACCAAGCGAGTGTTGGCCTGAGTGATGGCGACTCGGTCGGCATCACGGACAGGACGACTATTGTCGGTGGCTTTAGTGAGGGCGCTCAAGGCTATGAAATAAGTGACTGTGATGGAAATTACACCTTAGAATTCACCCCAATAGACCTCCAGGGTGTTGACCAGGCATCAATTGCGATAGACGTGTTCATCGCGCCTACTGGGTATGAAGGCGATGGAGTGGCCAATTCTGCACAGTCTGATCGCTTGCATATTTATGTCAAAGACTTAGAACAACAAGGTCAAATAGATCTGCTGAACACCACCGGAAACGACATCAATGACTTGAATATTGAAGGACGATGGCTCAATCTTACTGCAGACATCAGCAGATTCAATCGGGTACAACTGATTGTTACGGCACGCAACAATACGGCGGCAGAGGCCTTCTATTTGGACCGCGTTGAAGTTCAAGGCATCCTGAGCGACACGAGTACAAAACAACCTGACCCTGTTATTTTCCCCAACCCCACACGCCAAAGCTTTACCCTAGTTGGGTCCGACCATATTGACACAGAAATGGCACTTTATGATATTTTTGGACATCATGTTTGGACAGGACATTCCCAAGGCGTCATCCATGACGTATCAATGTTGCAAAGTGGGTTGTATTTCTTGAGCATCATCAAGGACAAAAATATCAGGACACAAAAGCTCATTATCGAATGATCTGGTGCTTATTTGCCTCCGCAGAAGTTCTTCAATAGGCACAATATTCATTATTTTTGGGCATGCCAAATCGTGAAAATCTCAAACCCTCATTAATCCAGTCTCTGTCACCGGATGAATTTGTGAAAAAATCACTTGAGGTTTTTCAATTCCAGCATGCTCATGTGCCTGTCTACAGATCCTACTGTGATCACCTTAAGGTCAAGGTTAAAAATGTAACAGCACTAGAGGACATTCCGTTTTTACCTATAGAACTATTCAAAAGTCATGAAGTCTCGGTCGAAAAAGTGCCTTTTGAAAAAGTATTTTTTTCAAGTGGCACCACTGGCCAAAATTTAAGCCAACATTTTGTGGCTGATCTGGATCTTTACCAGCAAAGTTTCATGACAGGGTTTACTCAGGCCTTTGGCCCTCCAGCCTCTTATGTGATCATGGGACTTTTGCCCAATTACATGGAACAGGGCGGCTCGTCCTTGGTCTATATGGTGGACAAGCTTATTGAGGCGTCACAGCATCCTGAAAGTGGCTTTCACCTCAACAACCTTGATGAGCTTGCCGATAAAATAAGGCGTCTTGATGCTCAAGGGACCAAAACAATTTTATTTGGGGTCTCCTATGCTCTATTGGACCTCATGGAAAAAGGACCGTGGTCGTTAGCAAATACCATCTTGATCGAGACAGGCGGCATGAAAGGCCGTCGTAAAGAGATGATCAAATCAGATTTACACCAAATCCTAAAGACTGGATTTGGGCTGCCCGTTGTCCATAGTGAATATGGCATGACAGAGCTATTATCTCAAGCGTATGCCCATAAGGATGGTCGGTTTCATTGTCCGCCTTGGATGAAGGTACTCACTCGGGATACTGAAGACCCCTTTAGCTATGTTCAAAACAAAACAGGAGGAGTCAATGTCATCGACCTGGCCAATTTGAACTCTTGCGCCTTTATTGCCACTCAAGATTTAGCAATCCTTCAGCAAGATGGCAGTTTTGAACTGCTTGGGCGATTTGACAATAGTGACCTGCGCGGTTGTAATCTGATGATCTCATGAGGACCAGTCGTCAGGGATCCCTTTCCAAAATCAAGTGGCACAAGCGCCCCTTTATGACCATTTCAGTGCTCGTCGTTTTGGGGCTTTATGCCATTAAGTTGGTGAATGAAACTTCTTTAAAACAGGAATCAGAGCGGGAGACAAACCTGACGAATGATGTAGAGATCTCATGGATCAAACAGGACACCGACAGCATTTCGGCCTATATACATGAGCGCCAGTGGCGTGATAATTATGGTCAAAAATATAATGTAGACCTTGCCGTAAGGACTCAGGATGTGTCTCGACTTCAAAATCAGCTGGATGGTTTTCGTCCGCAAGAGAACACCCCATTGTGGGGGCCTTTATACCGGTTTTTGGTTCAAAATAACCAATCTAGTTTGGACCTCATTATGGACGCTTTTTACCAGATCTATGAATCAAAACAATTGACACCAGATCGGTTTGCGGACATGGTCGTGAGTTGTATTCAAGACATACCCTATGCCTTGGTATTCCAGGATCCCTGCTTAGGGCCCGAGGCATATGAACAATGGATCCATGATTTATTAATTGATTGTCCAGAGTGCTGCATTGGCAATCAGCCTTTCGGTATTCAAAGCCCAGTGGCATTCATGCAAACACTCAAAGGAGATTGTGATACCCGAACAGTAATGATTTTTAGTGTCCTAAGTGCTTTCAATTTTGATGTGGCCATACTCAATAGCGATGTCTACAGACATTCAATTTTAGGCATAAATTTACCCGGAGCAGGGCAATACAAGTTATTTCGCGGAAAAAAATATCTGGCCTGGGAAACGACAGGCAAATTTTACACTATGGGAGATCTTCCCAAAAGCATTGGCAACATGGATTTTTGGCATGTTGTTTTAACCAATAAACCATAACACATGAACAGTTCATTATTTATTTTAGCCCTCTTTGAAATCATTTTTTCAATCATCATTACCGTCGGCATCATCTATGTCTCCTACCGGATGCTTCAACGCCTGTTTTTTAAGGGAAATGACCTCAGCGGCAACCACCTGGCGTTTACCATTTTTACTTCTGGTGTGATTCTTAATATTGGGCTGATCTTGAGTGAAATATTACCGTCTATCACTCAAGTTGTAAGACTGGCAACAACTCAAGGAGATGCTCCAGACTATAAAACCATTATTTTATATTCAGGCCTGTACTTATTGATTGGGTTTTTGATCTCGGTCATCATTAATGGCGCCGTTTTTCTCTTGTTCAGTATTTTGACTCAAGGCATTAATGAGTACGCCGAAATAAAAAACAATAATATGGCTGTTGCCATCATTGTGGCGACCACCTTGATCAGTATTACACTCATCGTCAAGGATAGTATTGCCGTGTTGGTCAGTGCATTATTGCCCTACCCACAAGCACATTTCTTTCTGTAGGCACAAAGGCTTAACTCCTAAATTTAAGGATGAAGTAGTTTTTCTTTCCTCTTTGCAGCAAAATAAATTGTTCACTAATCAAGTCTGTTGTCCGCAAAAAATAGTCGTCTCCAACACGTGATTTATTGACTGAGATACTCTGCTCTTTTAGGGCACGTCGGGCCTCTCCATTAGATTTTAAAAATCCTGACTTTTCAACAAGGGCACTGATGATGTCAATGGATTGCTCCAGGTCTTCCAATGAGACTTCTGTTTGTGGCACACCATCAAAAACATCCAAGAAGGTCTCTTGGTCCAAAGCCAGCAAATCTTCTGATGTTGATTTGCCGAAAAGAATTTCTGAAGCCTTTAGTGCATTTTGATACTGATCTTCTCCATGAACGGTGATGGTGACCTCTTGGGCCAATCTCTTTTGCAACAAGCGCAAATGAGGGCTTTGCTGATGCTCTAACGTCAAAGATTTAATGGTGTCTTCATCCAAGAAGGTAAAGATCTTGATGTATTTCTGGGCATCTTCGTCGCTCGTGTTGAGCCAATATTGATAAAATTTATAAGGTGAGGTGCGTTGGGCGTCCAGCCAGACATTTCCCCCCTCACTTTTGCCAAACTTACTGCCGTCACTTTTAGTGATCAAAGGACAGGTCAATGCAAAGCCTTTACCGTGACCAATTCTCCTGATCAATTCCGTACCGGTAGTGATATTGCCCCATTGATCACTTCCGCCCATTTGAAGGGTACAACCTTGGTGCTGAAACAAATGCAGAAAATCATATCCTTGCACCAGTTGGTAGGTAAATTCTGTAAAAGACATGCCGTCAGAATCCTGACCGCCAATTCTATTTTTGACTGAATCTTTGGCCATCATATAATTGACGGTTATGTGTTTGCCCACATCTCTGATAAAATCCAAAAAGCTCATGGACTTCATCCAATCATAGTTGTTGACCATTTGGGCTTGATGCGCTGAACCGCTTGTAAAATCTAAAAAATGTGACAACTGTTTGCGCACACACTCTTGATTGTGCTTGAGGATGTTTTCATCCAAAAATTGTCGCTCAACCGATTTCCCAGAAGGATCACCAATCATCCCCGTAGCGCCGCCAACAAGAGCAATTGGGCGATGTCCACAACGCTGAAAATGAGCCAACACCATAATAGGTACCAAATTTCCAATATGCAAAGAATCTGCAGTTGGATCAAACCCAACATAACCAGAGCGCATTTCCGACAGAAGATGCTCTTCTGTGTCCGGCATCACATCGTGTATGAGACCTCTCCATTGCAATTCTTGAATAAAATTTTTGGGCATAATTGTGCTTTTGAAGCAAAGATAAACGGCCCAATGAAAAAACTAAAGTTTCTGAAGGCTAATTTTTAAATTGATATAGGTCTAAAATAGTACCTTTAGGGTATGATATTAGTCACGGGGGCAACAGGTTTTTTAGGGGCACATTTGGTTCATCAATTGAGCCAAAACCACAAGAAAGTCCGGGCGCTCTACAGGTCCCAAAAACGTTTTGAACAAGTCAAAGAGGTTTTTTCCTATTACACTCAAGACGTCGAAGCTGTATTTGATCGCATTGACTGGGTGGAGTGCGACATCAACGATGTCTTTCGCCTCAATCAAATAATGGACAATATCACAGAGGTTTATCATGTGGCTGGGCTCATCAATTTTGAATGGTCTGAGCTGGACCGACTGAAGAAAATAAATGTTGAAGGCACGGCCAATATTGTCAATGCCTGCTTGGCCCATCAAATACAAAAACTATTTTATGTCAGCAGTATTGCCGCTATTGGTCAAAATACAGCAGAAGGAACCGAGGACCTTTCAGACGGCGCATCTGAAACATTTGAAGACCCTTATGCCCTTACGAAATATGGGGGAGAAATGGAGGTTTGGCGCGGTCAACAAGAAGGCCTTGACGTATTGATTATCCGTCCAGGCGTTATTTTGGGCGAAGGTTATTGGCATTCCGGAAGCGGAAAACTCATCAAGCACGCAGCAAAGCGCCCCCTATTTTATCCTATGGGTGGGACTGGTTTCATAGATGTTCGTGACGTTGTGCGCCACGGGATTGCCCTGATGGAGGGCCCTGCTCAAAATAAAGCCTTTATTTTTGTCAGCCATAATGCTGCATTCCGCCAAATCTTGGATCAACTTTGTGATAATTTTACCCAACCCAAACCCCAAATAAAGGCACCACGATCCCTCCTGATTCTTGCCAGTAATATCGATTTTGTCTTGTCCAAAATATTGCGGAGACCGCAAAAACTGCCGATGGCTTATGTGCGCGCCATGTTTCGTGCCTCGAGCTACGATAAGCAAACACTCGTGCGGACCACGGGCTTGCCTATGCAGGACATTGCACAAACATTAAAACGAATTTGCAGTTTGTCGCCTTATCAAACTTAATCCTTGACTGGCGCGATCAATCCTTGGCCCGCCTCTGAAGAAGGGGTGCGTTGTGGGCTTCTATTAGCTTGTTCCTTCTCTAGGCGCTGTTGCTCGGCATCAACTCTAGCTAAAGAATCTAGTTCCTTTTTCAATAAGGAAAGGCGGTCTTCAACCTGATCCAGAATCAGGAGGTAACTGTTAATTTCTGCAGCGTAATAAGCCGTACTAGAAGCCATTTGCAGACTATCAATACCATACTTAGCATATAAGACAGAATCGATTTGTATGCCCTCTTCGCGTAAGACTCTATTATTATTGCTTCTTGCGGCATTACCTAAATAAGCATCAACCAATAGGGAGACCATAGTTTGATCATCTATTAAATTTTCTGGCCGCTCAGGTCTGGTGACTTCCTGACAACCCAACAGCATCAAAAATAAAAACGCTATGTATCTAGACGCATTCAACGGTTGAAAGTTAGACGCTCTCCTCTAGAGCGGTTCACAAATTTACCACTTGTATAGGTCAGCATGCCATTGACAAAGGTATGGGTGACTCTAGATTTAAAGACCGTTCCTTCGAAAGGAGACCATCCGCAATGATAGAGGATATTACTCTTACTGACTGTCCATGGCGCATTTAAGTCTACCAAAACAAGGTCCGCCTTATACCCCTCTCGCACAAAACCGCGCTCCTTTATGTCAAATAATCGTGCTGGATTATGCGCGAATTTCTCGACAATTTTCTCCAGAGAGATGACCCCTTGATGGTATAATTCTAGTAAAGCCACCAAAGCGTGTTGCACCAGCGGTCCTCCCGACGGGGCTTTGGTGTAGGTCTGTGTTTTCTCTTCCCAAGTATGCGGTGCGTGGTCCGTGGCGATGACATCAATCCGATCCTCCAGCAGTGCCTTACGCAGACCAGTCCGATCTGCAGCTTTTTTTACTGCTGGATTCCATTTGATTTTTGACCCCAGAAGCGCATAGTCCTGGTCACTGAACCAAAGATGGTGAATGCAAACTTCAGAAGTGATTTTTTTTGCCGTGACATCTCTGTGTTTCTTGAACAGCTCAGTTTCTTTTGCAGTAGATAAGTGAAACACATGCAGACGCGCACCTGTCTTTTTGGCCAAAGCCACCGCATTGGAGCTCGAAGCGTAGCAAGCTTCCTCGCTACGAATTTCGGGATGCATCTCCATGGTGATACTTTCTCCGTATTTCTTGATATACTTTTCAAGATTATTCTTGATGGTGACTTCATCTTCACAGTGCACTGAAATCACCAATTTAGTTTGGCTAAAAATGGCTTCAAGGGCTTTTGGATCATCCACCAGCATATTGCCTGTCGAAGAACCTAAAAATAATTTAATTCCCGCAATTTTTGTCGGATCAGCCTCAACTAAATCCTTGAGGTTTTCATTGGTACCGCCTAGCATGAATGAATAATTCGCCCATGAGCCTTGAGCAGCAATCTCAAACTTATTTTCGACGAGGTCCATTGTTGTGGCCTGAGGTATTGTATTGGGCATCTCAATGAAACTCGTAATACCGCCGGCTACAGCAGCTCTGGACTCTGATTCAATTGTTGCTTTATGGGTCAAACCGGGTTCTCTGAAATGAACCTGATCATCGATCATGCCTGGCATCAAATAAAGACCATCAGCATCGACCACAAGAGTTCCAGAAGATTTCAAACTGATCGATGGGCCTATTTCGGCAATCCTATCGCCAACGATGAGCACATCACTCGCGACAATACCATCTTCACTTACTAACTTGGCATTTTTAATCAATATTGAATCACTCATAAATCTAGTTGCTTTATCATTCTTTTAACTTTCATGGCCAGCACGCCAAAAATTGCTTCTGATATAATCCCCTTACTGAGCTTTGACTCTCCCAATGTTCTGTCCGTAAATACAACAGGGATCTCCTTTAAGTGAAAGCCCAATAGATGAGCCTTATATTTCATTTCAATTTGAAAGGCATAGCCAATAAATTTTATTTTATCCAATGAAATGGCCTCAAGAACACGCCTTTGATAACACACAAAACCTGCTGTAGTATCATGAACAGGCAATCCTGTAATCCAGCGGACATATTTAGAAGCCAACCAAGATAGTAGCACGCGACTCATTGGCCAATTGACCACATTAACTCCTGTCACATAACGTGAGCCAATAGCCATATCAACACCATCTTGAAGACAAGCGTCAAAAAGACGAGGCAAATCAACTGGATTGTGCGAGAAATCTGCATCCATTTCAAAGATGCACTGGTAGTCGCCCTGCAGGGCCCATCGGAAACCATCGATATAGGCACGCCCCAAGCCAAGCTTATGGTGGCGCTCCAACAAATGTAATCGGTCAGGATAGTTCCCCATAAGGGCTCTAACCCTTTGTGCCGTGCCGTCTGGAGAACCATCATCAACCACCAAAATGGAGAAGGGACGTTCTATCGAAAAAATAGCCTTAACTAACTTTTCAATATTGTCCTTTTCGTTATAAGTCGGAATGATAATTAGCCCCAGAGACATGGAATAATTTTGGACAAATATACCTCTTTTTTGGTCAGAGATAAAGGCATTAATCATTCCGACACAAAAATAATTCTTCGGCCACAAACGCCATTAAAAGTAATGCCAACATCAAAAAAAACTTATACTTTTATTGACGTTTTGACCGACTTTATTCCAGTATATCGCCCCCTTGATTCGTGGATCACTATTGTGTTGGTGGCCTTATTTTTACTGCTGGCATTTCTCAGGCAGAAGTATCCCCGGCGCTTTGCCGAGCTCATTGTATTGCCGATTAATGACAAGTATTTTGCATTAGAAGGTCGTTTCCCAGACGCCAAGCACCCCTTTAATATCCTGCTATTGTTTTGCCAAATCATGGCCTTTTCTCTGGCACTCTATCTTTGGGGCCACGATACCGGTGCGCCATATGACCACGGTCATTCATGGTCATATACTCAAGTCCTTTTGACCATTAGCTCTTTTCTAGTACTGCGGTACGCCCTAGGATTCATCACCTCAAAAGTCTTGAAGCTAGAGTCTATTCTTGCGCCATATCGTTACGAACGAATGAGTTACCATCATGTTATTTCATTGATTTTGTTGATTTTCATCACGATCATAGAGTATTTTCCGGGCGACACTTCTGGTGTTTTCACATGGCTTCCCTGGTATCTTTTATTGGCCTTTACACTGGCTACGATTTCTAGTGTGCGCAGAAATTCCATGTATCTATTTAAAAATTCGTTCTATTTTATTTTGTACCTTTGCGCTCTTGAAATAGCGCCTTACGTCCTTCTTTTTGAAGTTTTAAAGACCTAAGGCTTATTAATCTAGCGTATGAAGGTGAAAACTATTTTGGTAAGTCAGCCAGAACCGAAAGTTGAAAATTCCCCCTATTTTGATCTTGTCGAAAAGTGCAAAGTCAAAATCGATTTTCGCCCCTTTATTCATGTTGAGGGAGTTTCCGGCAAAGATGTTCGTGGTCAAAAAATTGACTTGGCACTCTTTTCCGCCATCATCTTGACCAGCAGAAACTCTGTTGATCATTTTTTTAGAATTGCAGAAGAATTGCGCTTTAAGGTGCCGGACTCTATGAAGTATTTCTGTCAAAGTGAAGCCGTCGCTTATTACTTGCAGAAGTATGTGGTTTATAGAAAACGCAAAATATACGTCGGCAAAAGAACCTTCACTGAGTTGTCTCCACTGATCAAAAAGTACAAGAACGAAACGTTCCTGCTGCCGTCTTCGGACAAGCTCAAACCGGAAGTGCCGAATGTACTGAACGACCTTGGCGTAAATTGGAAACAATCTACCTTTTATAAGACAGTAGTGAGTGACCTCTCTGATCTGCGAGAAGTTTCTTACGATGTCTTGGTCTTTTTTAGCCCTAGTGGCATTCAGTCGCTATTTGAAAATTTTCCAGATTTTGAACAGAAAAATACACGCATCGCCGTTTTTGGCAATACGACCATCAAGGCCGCAACAGATCAAGGTCTGCGTGTAGACATTAAAGCGCCAACCCCCGAAACGCCATCAATGACCATGGCCCTTGACCACTACATCAAGTCCGTCAACAACAAAAAATAATCAATTATTTTTGGGTTACACTAGCGGACCCCCATTCATGATCATGGGACTCGCATAAGATTCAAACTGCGCAAAATTTGCCTTGAAGGTATCGGCCAATTTCTGAGCCGTTTTGTAGTACCCGACATCATTTTTCCATGTGCTTCTTGGGCTCAAAACATCTGTTGGAACATTTGGGCAGACTCTAGGCTGAGAGACACCAAAGACTGAATGTATGTGATAGTTGTCCTTATTGGCCGCTTCAAGAGAACCATCCATAGCCGCAGCAATCATGGCTCTGGTATATTTCAATTTCATTCTTGAGCCCACGCCATAAGGACCTCCTGTCCAACCGGTATTGACGAGCCATACGTGCACGCCCGCTTCTTGCATTTTGGCACTAAGCATCTCGGCATAAACCGTTGGATGCAACGGCATAAAAGGAGCGCCAAAACAGGCAGAAAAACTCGGTACGGGCTCAACAATTCCTGCCTCGGTCCCAGCAACTTTGGCCGTGTATCCGCTGATGAAATGATAGGCCGCCTGACCTGGAGACAACTTGGATATTGGGGGCAGGACGCCAAAAGCATCCGCAGTCAAAAAGAATATATTTTTTGGGTTTGTGCCAATCGACGGCACCTGAATATTGTCAATATGATCGATAGGGTAACTCACTCTTGTATTTTGAGTGATGGACGTGTCCGCGAAGTCTACTGCGCCAGCATCATCCAGAATCACATTCTCCAAAATAGCCCCAGGCTTTATGGCCTTAAAAATATCTGGCTCGTTTTCTTGAGAAAGATTAATGACTTTAGCATAACAGCCTCCTTCAAAATTAAACACCGTATTTTCTTTGGTCCACCCGTGCTCATCATCGCCAATAAGACAGCGTTCAGGATCAGCAGAAAGCGTTGTTTTTCCTGTACCTGAAAGGCCAAAAAAGATCGCTGTATCGCCTTCAGGCCCGATATTGGCTGAGCAATGCATCGGAAGAGTGTCCCGATCGACAGGCAAAATAAAGTTGAGGGCCGAAAATATACCCTTTTTGATCTCGCCGGTGTAGCCAGTGCCACCAATGAGCGCTATTTTTTTGGTAAAATTCAAAATCGCAAAATTATGCTGACGCGTCCCATCGCGCTCAGGGTTTGCCATAAAGCCTGGAGCATTAATGATCACCCATTCTGGATCAAAGCTTGCCAAAGAAGCATTGTCCGGCCGCAAAAACATATTAGAGGCAAACATATTGCTCCAAGGAAATTCATTGACCACCCGGATGTTCAGACGATAATTATCATCCGCACAAGCGTAGGCATCGCGCACATAAATTTCTTTACCAGATAAGTAATCCGTCACACGACCATACAGGTCATCGAAGTTTTGAGGCGAAAAAGGCAAGTTGATCGGGCCCCACCACACCTTGTCGGCGGTGATGTCGTCCTTAACGATGAAGCGATCCTTAGGCGATCTGCCCGTAAATTCGCCTGTATTAATAGCCAAAGCGCCATTATTCGCAGTCACACCCTGCCCTTTTTCAACAGTAATGTCGTGTAATTCTTTAGGGGACAATTGATAATTAATGATGGCTTCAGAAATGCCATAATCATCTAGCGAAATCGTTTTCGATTTTTTGGCGTCATCCATGGAAAATGATATTTGATTGCGTACAAAAATAGAAAATACTATTGGTATAGGCCTCTAAAATTATCAGCTTTCTGATTCATGATCACGATAAACACCCAAAGCCATTGACCCCCAGCCCAATATAAAGCAGAGTCCCCCAACAGGAGTCAAAATCCCAAAAAATGAGGGCAATCCCCCGCCAAAGTCCTTAAAAACCAGCACATATAAAGAGCCTGAAAACAATAATATACCTGACAAAAACCAACGAAAAACTCGTGATTTTAATTGAAAAGAATAACGTGGTGAAGACCAGATTGCGAGCAATGCCAAAGTGTGCATGATCTGAAAAAGCAAACCCGTTTCAAATCTTTCGAATGCCGCTGATGATACTAGCGGCTTTATGCCATGAGCTCCGAAAGCGCCAATAACGACCGTTACACCGCCCAAAAGACCCAATAGTATTCCTTGTATTTTGTCATGTTTCTGCATGTGGTCACGTCGTATTTTAGTACTTTAGTCCTGCCCCTTAAAGCAACAAAAATACAAAGATCATGCGTCATATTTTAATCATCGGAGCAGGTCGTTCTGCCGCAAGTCTCATAAAGTACCTTATTGACCATTCAGAGTCAGAAGATTTATTCATCACTGTGGGTGATATATCCGAATCCTCAGCCCAGAAATACCTCAAGGGCACGGACAGAGCCAAAGGTATTGTGTTCGATGTTTTTAATCAAAACCAACGGGAGGAGCTCATCAAGCAAAATGATTTGGTCATTTCTATGCTTCCTGCCCATTTGCATATCGCTGTGGCAAAGGACTGTTTGGCTTTCGGCAAGCATATGGTCACAGCCTCTTACATCAGCAAGGAGCTAGAGGCTATGAATGACCAAGTCACGGCAAAAGGATTAGTCTTCATGAATGAAATTGGGCTTGACCCTGGAATTGATCATATGAGTGCCATGCAAGTCATTGATCAAATCCGTCGTGAAGGAGGAGAAATGTTGTTATTTGAATCCTTTACTGGTGGCCTAATTGCTCCTGAGAGCGACACGAATTTATGGCGCTATAAATTCACTTGGAACCCCAGAAATGTCGTTCTCGCCGGACAAGGTGGGGCTGCGGAATTCATTCAAGAAGGATCCTATAAATACATCCCTTATCACCGCCTCTTTAGACGAACCGAATTTTTGGACATCGATGGGCACGGCAGATTTGAGGCCTATGCCAACCGCAATTCGCTGAAATATCGCTCAATCTATGGCTTAAATGATATTCTCACGTTGTATCGCGGAACAATCCGCCATGTTGGCTACAGCAAAGCCTGGAATATGTTCGTGCAACTCGGCATGACGGACGACAGTTATACCATACCACATTCTGAAGACCTCACTTATCGTCAGTTTGTCAATTTATTTTTGCCCTATTCGCCCACAGATTCTGTCGAACTTAAGCTAAGACTCAATCTCAAGATCGATCAAGACGATCTTATGTGGGATAAACTCGAAGAGTTAGATCTCTTTAACGAACAAAAAACCATCGGAATCCAGAACGCCACGCCAGCCCAAGGCTTACAGAAAATATTAATGGACAAATGGACCTTAGAGCCCGAGGACAAGGATATGATTGTCATGTATCATAAGTTTGGCTACGCGATTGATGGTGTTAAGAAACAAATCGACAGCCATATGGTTTTGGTGGGCCAAGACCAAACCGCAACCGCTATGGCCAAAACTGTTGGTCTCCCTGTAGCCATCGCAGCGCTCAAAATTTTAAATGGAACCATCAGCACTCCCGGAGTGCAATTGCCCATTCGCGCTGAAGTCTATGAGCCTATCTTGAAAGAACTGGAAGACTACGGCGTGATTTTTCGAGAGAAAAAAGTGCCTTATATGGGCTATAACCCAAGCAATATGTTAGGCTGATGGTTCATCTGCGGTCCAGAAATACCATGATGAAATACAACAGGGTCGCCAGTGAGCCAAGCGCGGCGACAACATAGGTTCTGGCCGCCCATTTTAAAGCATCTTTTGCTCCATCGTATTCTTGAGCAGTGACCATATTATTGGTCTGGAGCCAAACCAGAGCGCGCTTACTGGCGTCAAATTCTACTGGCAAGGTGATGAAAGAGAAAACCGTTGTGAGACCAAATAAAACGATCCCTATCAATAACAAGGTCGAGCCTAATAGAGATCCCGATGCCGCCAGAATAAGCCCAATCATGATGACAAAATTGGAAATCTTACTCGCCACACCGACCATCGGCACAATAGCCGAGCGCATTTGTAACCACTCATAGGCTTTGGCATGTTGCACCGCATGCCCACATTCATGCGCTGCTACTGCGGCAGCGGCAGCATTACGCTGATGATATACCGACTCACTAAGATTGACCGTTTTATCAGCGGGGTTATAGTGGTCTGTCAATTGACCCGGAGTAGAAATCACTTTGACATCTCGAATACCATGATCCGAAAGCATCCTTTCAGCAATTTCCTTCCCGCTCAACCCATTGCGCAGATGCAACTTGGAGTAGGTTGCAAATTTTTTCTTGAGCGTATTGCTCACGGACCAACTGATCAAAAAAATCAAGCCCGCTATCAAATAATATCCCATCATAATTTACACTTTTAGCGTCTTGTCCATTACAACAAAAGGAGTGCCATTATTTTGGGCTGACAGCTTGTCTGCATCACCCCACGATATTGACTATTTTTCCCGGAACAATGATGACCTTCTTGGGAATTCTCCCTTGCAATTGCTCCTGTGTTTTTTCGTGCGCCAGCACAATTTCTTCGATCTCTTTAGGGCTTAAGTCGAGGGACATCTCGAGCATAAAACGCATTTTACCATTAAAGGAAATAGGATAAGCCTTACTGCTCTCTTTTAAAAATATGGGATCGAAAATTGGAAATGGCTCATGAGCAATGCTTGATTGATGGCCTATCTTTTGCCATAATTCCTCTGCAATATGGGGCGCGTAGGGCGACAACAAAATCAGTAATGGCTCAAGAATTTCTTTAACCGAACACTTCATAGCGGTGAGCTCATTGACCGTGATCATAAAAGTGCTGACCGAGGTATTAAAGCTGAAGTTTTCTATATCTTCAGTCACCTTTTTTATGGTTTTATGAAGCGTTTTCAGCGCCTCAGGACTTGCCGGCTTCAGACTCAGTTCAAAGCCACCCTCAGGGCCACTATGATAGAGTTTCCATAGCTTCTTTAAAAAGCCATGAACCCCGGTAATACCAGCTGTACTCCACGGTTTAGCTTGCTCCAAAGGACCAAGAAACATCTCGTACATTCTTAGCGTATCGGCACCATACTGTTGGCAAATATCATCAGGATTGACCACATTAAATTTGGATTTCGACATTTTCTCTACCTCACGTGTGACCTTAAAAGTCCCATCTTGCCCCAGGGCGAATGTTGCCGATTGGTATTCTGAACGCCATTGTCTAAAAGCCTCCACGTCCAATTCGTTGGCAGAAGACACAAAAGCGACGTCTGCGTGAATTGGTTGGGTCGACACGCCCTTGATTAAGTCAGCAGAAAGAAAATTCGTGCCGGAGTCATCCCGATGTGCAAAGGCACTTTCACCTAAAATCATGCCCTGATTGATCAGCTTTTTGAACGGTTCATCTATAGAAACGTAGCCTCTGTCACACAAAAATTTCACCCAAAACCTACTGTACAATAAGTGTCCTGTGGCGTGTTCGCTACCGCCAATGTAAAGATCGACCTGCTGCCAATAATTCAAAGCCTGCTGACTGGCAAATTCTTGGTCATTAGCGGGATCCATGTATCGAAAGAAATACCAGCTGCTTCCAGCCCATCCTGGCATAGTATTGAGTTCGAGTGGAAATACATCTGTGTTATTGATCCGCTCAATTTCTACTACCTTCTGATTGGTCTCATCCCAAGCCCATTGGCCAGCACGCCCCAAAGGCGGGTCACCATCTTGGGTCGGCAAATAAACTTCAACTTCAGGGAGTTTTAGGGGTAAAGATGCCACAGAAATCATTTGAGGCAAACCGTTTTTGTAGTAGACAGGGAAGGGCTCTCCCCAATAGCGCTGTCTGCTGAATACTGCATCGCGCAGGCGATAATTAATTTTACCCGAGCCTTTGCCTTTTTCCTCAAGCGCTTCGATCGCCTTTTGGCTGGCCATTTTATAATTCAGACCATTGAGGAAATCACTCTCTGCGATGATACAAGGATCCTTCAAGGTATAGGCCTGTTCCTCTATAGAAACATCCGCAAAAATCAGCGGAATTGGCAGCCCGAAATGTTTTGCAAAATCATAATCACGCTGGTCACCACAAGGTACTGCCATCACTGCTCCTGTTCCATAGCCTGCCAAGACGTAGTCTCCTATCCATATCGGAATAGGCGCATTGGTTAAGGGATGTTGGGCATAAGCCCCCGTAAAGACCCCCGAAATAGTTTTGACATCCGCCATACGCTCGCGCTCACTGCGCTGGGCCGTAGCCATCACATAATCGGCAACGGCCTCCTTTTGTTCGGGAGTCACAATTTTGCTGACCAAATCATGTTCTGGGGCTAATGTCAAAAAGCTCACGCCAAAAATCGTATCAGGCCTGGTAGTGAATACTTCAATTTGCTCCTTATGATCTTGTAACGCAAATACCACAGTCGCCCCTTGAGAGCGGCCAATCCAGTTCCTTTGCGCCTCTTTTAAAGGTTGCGGCCAATCAATGGCCTCTAAGCCGTCGATAAGTCTTTGTGCATAAGCCGCAATGCGCATGCTCCATTGCTTCATTTTTTTGCGCACCACAGGATAACCTCCACGTTCTGAGACCCCATTAATGATTTCATCATTCGCCAAAACCGTGCCCAGTTCAGGACACCAGTTCACCTCTGACTCCGCCAAATAAGTCATTCTATAGTGAAGCAAATAGGCCTGCTGTTGGTCTGGGAGCATTGCCTCCCATTGACGCGCCGTCAACTCCGGGGTGTCCTCATCACAAGCCGCTGCGATGTGCTGTGTCCCGCCATCATGTAACAGCGCGACCAAATCATCTATAGGCCGTGCTTTGTCTTGATTCAAGTCATACCAACTATCAAAAAGCTGTATGAAAATCCACTGGGTCCAGCGGTAATAATCCGCATCGGAAGTTCTGACCTCACGACTCCAATCGAAGCTAAAGCCCATCTTGTCCAATTGCTCGCGATAACGTGCGATGTTCTCTCCGGTGGTTTTTTTCGGGTGTTGGCCAGTTTGAATGGCATATTGCTCGGCAGGCAATCCAAAACTATCGTATCCTTGTGGATGGAGCACGTTAAAGCCTTTATGACGCTGATACCGTGCATATATATCACTGGCGATATAACCTAAAGGATGGCCGACATGAAGACCCGCTCCAGAAGGATAAGGGAACATATCCAAAACATAAAACTTGGGTAAATCACTTTTTTGTGCTGCTGCGAAAGTTTGGTGTTTGGTCCAATAATTTTGCCATTTTTCTTCTAGGGTCCGAAATGGATAAGTGCTCATAAGTTACCTGTATTGAGTGGGCTAACACTCAGGTTTGCCGTTGACAAATTTACGGGGAATGGATGAAAGAGAAAAGTTTAAACCAAAGGTATTATGGATCGTAAAATTCCTTGTATTTTTACCTAACAATTGCGCATTATGGCCCGATCGTTCGAGAAATTCCAAAAACGACGCTTGATCTCATCCTACATTTCTGTGGTATTGAGCATCAGCCTGGTCCTATTTTTACTAGGACTATTAGGCCTCTTGGTCTTGAATTCCAAAAAAGTGGCCGACCATTTCAAAGAAAATATAGCGCTTTCAATCTTTTTGAAAGATAATGCCAAACAAGTTGAAATTGACCAATTGCAGCAAACACTTGGTTTGGCATCATACACCAAGTCGACAAATTTTGTTTCTAAAGAGCAAGCGGCCGAAGAACACAGCGCCTTGATCGGAGAGAATTTTATGGACTTTTTGGGCTACAATCCTCTACAAAACAGTATCGATGTCTTTTTACTTGCAGACTTTGTAGATCCTGACCAACTGGCCAGCATTCAGGAAGAACTCATCAAAAACAATTTTATTGACTCCGTGAGCTACGACCGCCCCCTTATCGTATTGCTGACAGATAACATCAAAAAAATCAGCTTTTGGGTATTGATCACCAGTACCCTATTTTTAATCATTGCGGTACTGCTGATCAATAGCTCCATTCGCTTATCAGTTTACGCCAAACGCTTCACCATTAAAACAATGCAAATGGTCGGTGCGACCAAATCATTTATTCGGGCACCATTCATCATCAAGAGCATTCAACTCGGCTTGCTGGGGTCAGTACTGGCTATATTGGGGCTCTTTGGAGTCATTTCTGCTGTAGATGATTATTTTCCTGCTATGGAGTTCTTGAGTCAACCTTTGCCACTGATCGGGCTTTTTGTTTTTATTGTGGTCATTGGTGTGGTCATTAGTGCATTAAGCACCTTTATGGCGACACAGCGGTTTTTGAACTTGCGCTCTGACCAATTATACTATTAGCCTGGAGTATCAATAAAAAGATTAACTTGCCTCAACCTTTATTGAGTGCGGTATAACTATGAAAATTGAATAAGTAAGACACCAATAACTGCAACAATTTCAGTCATTATGGGAGAACAAAAAAGAAAAGAAGACGCCAAGCAATCTTCCTTTATTTTTCAACAGAAAAATTACACTTTTATGCTGATTGGTATGGCATTCATCACCCTAGGGTTCATCCTTATGGCAGGTGGCGGAAGTGATGACCCCACAGTTTTTAATCCTGAGATTTACAGCTGGCGCCGCATCAGGTTGGCGCCTGCATTGATCCTTATTGGATTTGGCATAGAAGTTTATGCGATTTTGGCCAAACCTACTAAAAAGCAGTAAATGAATTCCTGGGAAGCTATTATTCTGGCCATCATTGAAGGCCTGACCGAATTCTTGCCTGTTTCCTCTACGGGCCATATGATCATCGCCTCCTCGTTTATGGGGATCGCACACGAAGAGTTTACAAAACTTTTTACTATCGCCATACAACTAGGAACTATTTTGAGTGTTGTGGTCTTGTATGTCAAGCGGTTTTTTCAATCTATTGATTTTTACAAAAAACTTTTTGTCGCCTTCCTTCCTGCAGTAGTTCTGGGGCTGCTGTTCAATGATCTGATTGATGCATTACTTGAAAGCCCAGTAACCGTGGCGATTTCATTGATCGTTGGTGGATTTATTCTCTTGCGTGTCGACCAATGGTTCGGCCAGGGGAACGAAGAAGACATCAGCTATGGCACAGCACTAAAAATTGGATTTTTTCAATGCCTGGCAATGATCCCAGGGGTTTCGAGAAGCGGCGCGAGCATTGTAGGGGGTATGGCCCAAAAGATGTCCCGAACCGCAGCTGCAGAATTTTCATTTTTCTTGGCCGTACCGACCATGCTGGGTGCTACCGTAAAAAAATCTTATGACTACTACCGTGCGGGATTTGAATTGACTTCTGAGCATTTACAGCTTCTTGCTTTGGGCAATATCATCGGGTTCATTGTTGCGTTGCTGGCCATCAAGAGTTTTATCAATTTTTTGAGCAAGTCGGGCTTTAAAATTTTTGGTTACTATCGGATAATTATTGGGGCCTGTATCTTGTTGATTCATTTTTTCATCCACCCTTTGACACTCATTTAATGGCGGATAATCCTTTCAGTGCAGGCCGTGTCATTCTTATAGACAAGCCCCTTAATTGGACTTCTTTTCAAGTGGTCAATAAGGTGCGCTGGCTCATCAAGAAGCATTATCAACTCAAAAAAATCAAGGTAGGACATGCCGGAACACTGGACCCGTTAGCGAGCGGACTACTCATACTCTGCACGGGACCTCAAACCAAAGTTATTGACACCTATCAGGCCCAAAAAAAAGTTTATACCGGGCGCTTCCAACTCGGCGCCACAACGCCAAGCTATGATTTGGAAACAGAAGTCAACCAGACTTTTGATACCAGCGCACTTACTGACACGGCAGTTAAGTCATGTGCCAAAACGTTCGTGGGCACAATCCAACAGGCCCCGCCCATTTTTTCTGCGCTAAAAAAGGATGGCAAACGGTTGTATGATATTGCGCGAAGCGGCGGTCAAGTAGAAGTTGCTAAGAGACCTGTCACCATAGAATCCTTTTCTTTGACCGATATTCAAATACCCCATATTGGATTTGAAATTGCCTGCAGCAAGGGTACCTATATACGGTCTATTGCGCACGACTTTGGCCAAGCACTCAACAACGGTGCGCATCTCACTCAGTTGCGCAGAACACAGATTGGTGATTTTCATGTAGATCAGGCCCAAACCATCGAAGCCTTTGAACAAGCACTGTCTTTACTTCCCGTAACCTAAACACGTCCTAAAGTCAAGACCAGTACTTAAAGTTTGATGACTTGGCGGTGTACTTGACCAAAAGAGCCTTCAAATGTCACCCAAAGGAGTCCTTGCCATGAGGCGTTAAGCTCCATGGTGTATTGTCCATGTCCCTCTTCTATCACTCCCCGATACAGGGTCTGGCCCAGAACGTTTGAGACCCGAACAGAAACTGGCTCGTGGATTTGACTTAATCGAAATTGAACTGTTCCATGGGTCGGATTAGGAACCGCTCCCGAAATTTGGCCCTGCACATAGTCGGGTGCCGACAGCGCGCCTACTTGAATAGTCCAGAACCCATCAGGAGCAACCAAAGGTCTTGACATGACTTTGCCAGAATTAGCTTGACTCTCTATATAATATTCTACTTGGCTCGCCACAGAGGGCATGACTAAATCTGCCGTCCACAAATCATTTCCAAGTGGGCTCATGGTGGCCGTCACAAAAGCGCCTGAGCCCGCTTCTCGGTAATAAACCTTAGCCCCTTGAATGCCCGAGATGTGTTTGATGGTTGCGTCAATACTTACTGTAGCACTTGTGGCCGACTCCTCCACTGGTTGATGGACAATCCATAAAGGCTCGTCAACACCTATGGTGTGCGTGATGCAATGGATGGCACCAAGCAGCGCAATAAGATTCTCCCCACTGTTGTCCACGTCTATACCAACAATATTATACCCAGGCAACATTTCTTCCCATTGAGCAATAGCAGGACCGTCTACCTCAGGACGATAGGTCGGCACCAAAACGGTCTTATTGATGAAAACGGCGTTGGTGTAAGTTCTGTAATAACCGTTAGTATCGGGATAGTTGCCAGAGGGACTTGGTGGCGCTGGTATGCGCTCAATCTTGTATGGTGTGCCAAAAGGAGATTGAAAATTCGACAAAACATAATTGATGTTTTCTTCAATTTGAGGTCCATCAGCAACACCAGTCGGATATTCACTAACCAAAAGAGTTTCTTCGTCCAAAAGTTTCATATGCATGTCGATATGGTGGATGACATCATAAGGCAGAATATCCATCTTGATGTACTCATCAATACCCATATAAGCATTCATGATTTGGTCAATCTGGGCCTCGGTCTTGGCGCTTACGCCATAAGGATTCCCTGCTTCATTTTCGTCGAGAATGAGGCTAGAGGCAAATGCATTACCCAATCCATCGGTCATGAAATTACCCCCTGTATTGACCAAATCGTTAGTACCGGAATCTGTGATGTAAATCGGCAAATTCAACAACGAGGCGTGGGCTGAAGGCATGTCGTCGTCATTTGGTCGGGGTCTGTTATAAATCCAATCAGTCAATGCCAACTCCCCAACATCATTGCTATAAACGGTGTTGCCCGCATAATCGCGGATCCATATTGAATCCCAGTTTTCGTTCATAAAAGTGACTTTGGTCAAGTCAATTCCGTTCGCGGTCAAATAATTGGCCACAGAAGATTGATTTTGAGTGGTAATGATTACCTGACATTCCTCAACAGCTGCTGCGACAATTTGCCGCAGAATATTTGAAAAATTAGACTCCCAAGTAATGACCAAATAGGCCACCTCTTCCCACTCAGCCATAGTCCTTACTGGAACAGTAGGCGGGTCAGTGACACGATTTTGATGAAAACTTACACCCTGCAAGAGCGTTTGTTCTTGCTGCGTCATTTGATGCGGCAACGGAGCCTGCGCAAATAGTAGTGTCTGTGATACGGTGAGTATGAAAAATAAACGCGAAATAAAACGAATCATGGATTTTATTTTTTTCAGCAAGATACACAATTATGCCGCACGACCTTATCGAGTTGCGGGCACAGAAGTCCTAATATAAGAAAAGCAAGGCCCCCAAGAAAACCAAAGTGCCCACTAACATTACCCACAAGCTAAAGGGCAAGAGTTCCCGCGCTTTGAGCTTCGTGATGCCCAATAAGGGCAACGCCCAAAAAGGTTGAAGCATATTGGTCAACTGATCGCCGTAAGCCATTGCCATCACTATCTTTGCCACAGGGACATTGAGCTTTAGGGCAGCTTCGAGAATAATAGGCCCTTGGAGGGCCCATTGACCTCCTCCGCTGGGGATAAAAATATTGACCAAAGCCGCGCTAAAATAGGTCAATAGGGGCAATGTGTTGACTGTTGAAATAGACACAAAAAAATTAGCCATTTGCAACACAAGGCCACTGTCTTGCATGATGCCCATGATGCCAAAATACAATGGGAACTGGATCAATATACCGGAGGCGCCATCGATGGCCTCAGTTAACGCCTGCAAGAATCCTGCGATTTTTCCATGCAATAAAAAAGCCAATCCCAACATAAAGAAATTCAGCATATTTGGGGTTACTATTCCCCGCACCAATACCGCATGATACTGTAGGACAAATACCAGCATGACCATCAATCCAAAGAACCAGCCAATATATCTGCTGTGATCGAGTCGTTCTGCCCCTGAAATATTATGAGGTTTTGGCCATTGGGGGTCGTATAGATTTAAGTCTGTAGGCCTGACTTGCGCCTTGCGTGACAAGCGCCACAAAAGGGCTGGAATCAACACCAGTAGAAGTCCAAAAACAATCAAATTAGCTTGGCTAAAAACCGTTTCGGTATACGACAAAACCTCTGGTAATTGATCGGCTAAAGAGGGATTCACCAGAGACTGTAAGTGCCCCTTTTCTCCAACTTTGGCTGGAGCCGAGCCGCTGATTCCTCCATGCCAAACCATCATGCCCACATAGCCCGCAGCACCAACCAATGGATAATTTATAAGGAAGCCTCTTTGCTGGGCGGCTTCAGCCACTTTACGTGCCATAATCGCGCCAAAAACAAGCCCTAGGCCCCAGTTGAAAAACGACACCAATAGGGTGGCGCTACTGACCAATAATACGGCACTTTTGGTGTCACTTACGCCACTCGTCAATCGACCGATGAGCCGATTCATGGGTGGGCTCAAAACCAAAATGTGGCCTAAAACCAAAATCAGCATCATCTGGTAGGCAAAAACCAACAAGGGCTGTTGCCAAATGCCTTGCTCCCAATAAGACAGAATATGCCATAAGTGGAACCCTTGCTCTGGTGCTGGCGTCAAGAGTAACGCAAGCACTACAGTCAAAACTGTCAAGAGAAGCGCAATAACAAAGGGCGACGGCAGTATGCGCTTGAATAAAATTTCTATGTATTGTGTTGCGCTCATAAATTTTGGCGGTCAACCCTTGTGGCCATTCCGCAAAGGCCGAAGATCTGCTTAGAACGGTAAGTCGTCGTGCTCGTCGTCGCTCAAATCAGAGATAGGTTCAAAGGCATCCTCCGGAGGCATTGGCGGCATTTGGCCTGAAGCTGCTTCAAGCGCCTCTATGCGCCAACCCTGAATTGAATTGAAATATTTAGTTTCTCCCTGAGGATTGACCCATTCACGGCCACGCAAATTGATGCTCACTTTTACTGATTGACCTTCTTTATATACATTGAGCAAGTCCGTTTTGTCCTGAACAAATTCGACCATAAGGTGCTGTGGGTATTGTTCTTCAGTTGTCACTACTAATTCACGTTTTCTAAATCCATTAGAACCGAAAGTTTGGGTTTCCCCTATCATTTTAATTTTTCCTTGAATATCCATTATATCTTAATTTTCGTTTTTTAATAATACTGACCACGCCTGCTCAACTTGGCCCTTTTGCAAAAGTGTTTTTGCTTTTTCATGGCTCAATTCATCATCAGCGGCACGCTCAAAAGCTTGCTCGGGAAGCACCTCAATATTTGCCAATTGCCCCAAATCATTACCCGTCAAAACCCTACTGTGTTTGATCGCGTTGGGCAAGGCATCAACACCAATTCCAAGTGTTTTCAATGGCTTGGCAACTTCAAATAAACCATCTTTGGCACGGGAATACCAATCAGCCCCCAAACGTGAGACCAAATCAATTTTTCTGGGATCAATCACGCCGTCATCATCTAAAACATCTTCGTTAATGTGCATGCGCAAGAGCTCTGCCATCACCAAATTACCTGCACCGCCTTGGTCTCCTAATGGCACCACCTGAATCACTTTACACTCTAATTGGACAGGTGCTTCTGCGACTCTCGGAGGGGCGACACACGCGGAAGGCAATTCCGTAAATCCTGCCTTCTTAAATTCACTGACACCCTTGGGATAATCTGTCGAGGCCAGACTCATTTGCTGGACCATGTCATAGCTCACCACGTTGATCACAACCTCAGCCACTTCTTGAACGTTCTCCAGAGTATGCTTGACCGTATTGTCTCTAACCCGTCGTGCTGGAGAAAACACCAAAATTGGCGGACAGGCACTAAAGACATTAAAGAAGCTATAGGGGGCCAAGTTGACCCTTCCTTGAGCGTCTATTGTACTGGCAAAACAAATGGGTCTTGGCGCAATAGACCCTAAGAGGTAACCATGTAATTGTGCCGTTTTTATAGCCTTTGGATCAATACTTAACATAGCTGTAAAGGTAATCGAATTGGGCAAACCTTAAAAAACTCCTGCGCAATAATATTAACATAATTGGCTTATCTTTAAACGATATTTTGTGGTTATGCCTTCAAGAACAGATTTTACACGCTGGTTTTTTGTCCTGATTTCTCTAATCATCGTCTCTTCGATTGCTTGGCATACTTTTGGTTTGTTTACCCAACTCAAAGACAACGAACGTCAAAAAATGACCATTTGGGCAGCAGCCTTTGAAGAGTTTCAGCAAGTGGACATCACCAATAAAGATTGGAACAGTAAACTTGTTTTGCAGGTTTTGCAGAGCAATAACACTACACCAATGATCTTGCACACCCACAAAGAAGAAACTTACGACGTGAATAATCTGGAAGTTTCAGCCATCGAAGACCCGGAAGAACGATCAGCCTTAATCACTCAATTCAGCGCTGAATATGCCCCAATTGAAATTCGCTATAACAACGAATTACTGCAGACCATTTATTATGGCAACTCGCCATCGATCACAAAATTAAAGTACTACCCAATCGTATTGCTGGTCATCTTACTTCTGTTTTTTATGGCCCTTGTGGTCTTTTACACGACCTCAAAATCATCAGAACAAAACAAGCTGTGGGCAGGAATGGCAAAAGAAACTGCACATCAGATAGGCACCCCCTTATCGTCACTAGTGGGATGGGCGGAACTGCTCAAGAGTGAACCCGTCAATCAGGAATTCGTGACCGAAATCATTAAAGACACGGACAGACTCAAACGCATTACAGATCGTTTTTCAAAAATTGGGTCGACACCAGCCCTCACCAACATGGATTTAGTCCTGACCACCAAAGAGGCGTTTGATTATCTGCAAAAACGCAGTTCCAAACTCATTGATTTCGACCTCACACTGCCCAGCAGTGAGGTCAGAGTTGCACTGAACAAAGAACTTTTTGGTTGGACCATAGAAAACCTTGTCAAAAACGGAATCGATGCCATGCGCGGACAGGGCAAAATCACCGTCCTGATTGTGGTTGAAGCGGACAAAGCCTATGTCCGTATTTCTGATACGGGTAAAGGCATTGCCCGAAAAGATTTTAAACGAATTTTCACCCCTGGAGTCACGACCAAAAAAAGAGGTTGGGGCCTAGGGCTTTCTTTGGCCAGGCGCATCATTGAAGATTATCATAACGGCAAAATACGGGTTTTGAAGAGTGGCAAAAATCAAGGCACCACCATAGAGCTCATTTTGCCATTGACCGCATAAATGACACAAAAGGAATTCACCATACACAGTGCTCAGATCAACAACCATTGTCCGAATTGTTTTGCGGCCAAAAGCTTGACCTTTTCATTTTTTCAAAATCAAAAAGAAAACAGCTGGTATGTGCAGACACTAGCCAAAGTAAGAGATGAATTATTTTGCACCCAATGCAAAGAAATCATTTATCCCAGTTCATGGGATGAACATATTGAACGGGTTTTTGCCTATCATAAGAAGTTATCAGTCCCCAAAAAAGCGGGTTATCGCATAAAAGTAAAGGCGCTTTGGGCCCTCTTGATTTTGATCATCAGTATTGCGGCCCTGGGCCTATGGACTTGGATCAGATATTGGCGCTGATGGCTTGAGCAGTAGCGGACATTTGCTCAGGAGATTGAGGTTCTTTTTTTCCAAAGGTCATATCTGCCATTGATTGCAAAGGAATCAAATGCACATGGACATGAGGGACTTCTAAACCAATTACCGACATGCCAATTCGTTTGCATGGGACCGCTTTTTCTATGGCCTTGGCAACTTGACGCGCAAAGGCCATCAAGTCCAGATAATCATGCTCCTCCAGATCAAAAATCTTATCAACTTCTTGTTTGGGCACACAAAGAGTGTGGCCTGGCGCATTGGGATTCACATCCAAAAAGGCAATGAAGCGATCGGTTTCTGCTACCTTATAGCATGGAATGGAACCTTCGATAATTTTTGTAAAAATTGAGCTCATATCACGTACGACTGATGGCTAATACCTCAAAATTCATGACCCCGTTGGGGACTTGAATTGCAGCAATCTCTCCTACTTTCTTTCCTAAAAGGCCCTTGCCAATAGGTGAGTCAACAGAGATTTTTCCAGATTTAAGATCCGCTTCACTCTGAGCCACAAGCATATAAGACATCTCCATTCCATTTGCGGTATTCTTGAGTTTCACAGTGGAGTGGACGAGAACTTTTGAGGTGTCAAGCTGTGATTCGTCAATAAGCCGCGCTCCTGCCACAATCTCCTCCAACTTTGAAATACGCATCTCCAGTAAGCCTTGTGCTTCTTTTGCTGCATCATATTCAGCATTTTCGCTGAGATCTCCCTTATCACGTGCCTCAGCTATCGCTTGGGATGCTTTTGGCCGCTCGACGTCTCTTAATTGATCGAGTTCGCCACGCAATTTTTTTAATCCTTCTGCGGTATAATAAGATACTTTACTCATAACATGCTATTTAAAACCTTAATCTTCTTCCTGGGCCATTCCAAAATGTCATAGGAATGAAAAAATCCCATACGGGACGGGATCTTTATCAAAGGTACAAAAAAAAAGTTCTGATTTAAATGTTGTAAATTTGATCATATTCAATTCCATGACCAAAGAAATTATATGTCTTATGGCATTCATATGCTTATCCGGATGTGGCACAGACGATAGTAATCGCATCAATGCCAACAACCCCTATCTGAATACCCCTTTGGTCAATCTCTCACTCAACCTTAATCTGCCACAATACAATCTGCTGAAATATCCTGGCAATTACTTAGTGTTGTCTAATCAAGGACTTAAAGGAGTTGTGGTGTATAATGTCAATAACAGCCTGTATACGGCCTTTGACTTGGCAGATCCCAACCACACGCCAAGCAGCTGTTCCATGATGACCCTTCAAGGAGTCATCGCACAATGCGCTTGCAACGACAACAATAGCTACGACATCGTTACAGGTCAGCACCAAAATGACCCCCAAACTTACCCCATGCTGGCTTACCGCATCACCCGATCCGGTGACAACCTCAACATAACCAATTAGAACTCTATCGTCAGCCCGATCAACCCATTGGCTAAAGCCTGCGGATAGTAGCCTGCTCCTTCTATAGTTTGGACGACTCCCGGATTTGAATAATCATCGTCAAAGGTGTAATAATAACCATTAGAGACATAATCTGCAGACAAAATATTATTGAGCAATAGCTTTAATGACATAGTCTTGCCCAACCAAGGCTTTTGCCAATCATAAGATACTTGTAAGTCATTGACCATATAAGCGGCCAAGCGCGACGCATCGCGTTCTGTATTGCCCATGTATTGAGCGCCTACATGTTTTGCAAACCAAGCCAAGCGCCAACCTGATTCAGTTTGATAAGACCATACACTACTGCCTATAACACCCGGCGCAAAAGAAATATCGGTCTGCCCGAGATTTTGTAGTACACCGTCGAACTCTGTAACGTAGTCTCTGTTTTTATTTTCACTAAGGGCCAAAGACACTTGCCAGCTCCATCGATGATCAATTTGCCACAAAGCTTCAACCTCCAAGCCCATCCTATAACTATCCCCACTAGTGCCTCTGATGGGGGCCCCAACATCATCAATTGCACCAGTCAAAACCAATTGATTTTTGTAATTCATATAATATGCAGTCGCACTCAAATTTATGTTTCTGTCCGTACGCCGCCAACCCAATTCAATATCATCAAGACGCTCCGGGGTGAATACACCCTGCTCAAAATCACTGCGTCTGGGCTCTCGGTGTGAACGCCCAAATGAGGCGTAAAATGAATCCACCTGATTCAACCGATACGTTGCACCAAACTTAGGGTTAAAAAAATCATACTGTTGACGGACATTCAAGGCACTTCCATCTGATATGATGCCAGAGGTTCTGTAGCTGATCCAGCGCTGTTGGAGGTCGGCATAAATCTGCCATTTCTGACTCAGTTGCCAATTAAGCTTAGAGAACAAACTCCCCTCGTTCTTATCTCCATTACCTGAATAATAACGCTGTCCGGGCTCGCTATCACTGGCATAACGTGCCCACACCACTTCGCCAAAATGATCCCCTCCGTAATAACTGTAAAATGCCCCAGAAGTCCATTCGATGGTCTTGTCTGCATACGTGACATGGCCATTGGTGGCATAAAAATTATTATTAAGCCATCTGCGGCGAACCAAATCACTTGAATTGATGACTTGACCCTCAAGCACAACAGGACTTAAGCCATAGAGAGCAAGATTTGCATCATCACTAAACAGGACATTTTCACTATACCATTGGTCCACATACTCCTGATAATAGCCACGTCCATGTGTGTAATTCATAGAAATTTGTGAGGTCCAATGATTTGCCAAATCTTGACTCCACAATAACTGAATGTGGTCTTGATTGTATCGGTCAATCTGGGAATCATAAAACCCTTCGAAATTGCCTGATTCATCGAATTGAATGCCTGCCGGATTATAAGTGCGGTCTGTTGCTAAAGTGGCTTGGTCTATACCATACCATGACTGATAAGTTTCTTCTTGCCCGCCAAAAGCCAAAACCTTTAACTTGGTCTTTTGGTCTTGATAACCCGCCTCTAAATAGTAAGCGGCCAAGTCACTTGAGGCCCGATCTATATAACCATCTGAGTTGATTTTAGACAATCTCCCTGTGAGACTAAATCCATCGGTCAATGGTCCCGTACTGAATTTCAGGGTGTGTTTCTGGGTGTTGAAAGATCCAAAAGCACTGCTCATAGAGACCCCTGCTTCTTGTACGGTTTGCCCCGTCCATAAATTAAGGGACGCGCCAAACGATCCAGGACCATAAGTAGAACTTCCAACCCCGCGCTGCAGTTGCACTCGGTCTACAGAACTCGCCAAATCTGGCAAATTGACCCAATAAACACCTTGACTCTCTGCGTCATTATATGGAATTCCATTGATGCTGACATTGACGCGTGTTGCATCACTCCCCCGTACGCGGAGTCCAGTATAACCCACACCCGCACCCGCGTCGCTGGTGGTCACTACACCAGGCAATGCACGCAGAAGATACGGGAAGTCCTGCCCCATATTTATGGGGGCCAAATCTTCGGCGGAAAGGTTAGATTGTGTAATAGGATCTTCTGCCTTGGCCCTCGAGGCATTCAAAATGACAGCGTCCAATGTCTGTACTTGGGCAGAGTCAACAGGACTCGACTGAGGCCATACTTGGGCTTTGACAAAACCAAAGCTCAGGGCCATAAAACATGATAATAGGTATTTCATTCGTAAAATATTTACGAATAAAAGGGGTATTATTCATTTGATTGATAAAATTATTTTTGCTGACTTCGCAGCGCTATGTGAGACACCCTTCGGTGCAACTTAATGTCCCTAAACAGCATTACCTGTTCTAGGTTCAATGGGTATGATCTCAGCCGTTTGACACAGCACCCCTATGAGATATGCGTCAAAGATAAAACATTTTGACCTAATACCAAGTCGTCATTTTAAAAATACTTCAAGGGCCAAGATTTAGGCCAAGGGACGGTGAGGTTTGTCCAAAAGGTCATTTACAGTCTTCACTGGATTGAACGTCTGCAAAGGGACCTCTACAAAAACCGTGTGCCATTTGGCCATGGCACCATTCCAAAGCCCTGGTAATTCTAAAGCTTTGACGGATTGACCCAAATAAGATTTGTTAGTGATGAATCCCATGGATGGATCACGATAGGCCATTAAATCATATTTTTCTCCCCGATGATTGCGCATACCACAAACCAAATCAACTGGATTGAAATGTGTAGCCTGTTGTAAAATATCCATCTGTCGCGAAGAATTTTGGTCAAATTGTGACGCCTCTAGAATTTGTAATGTAGACCGTCCCTGGGCATTATCCACCCAAAAAGGACCTCCTCCAGGCGCACCAGTGTTGGCCACAACCCCGCAAACCCGAATAGGCCGATGCAACAATTCAAATAACTCTTCGGGACTACTTGGGGCGTCCTTGATCCCAAAAGTATTCCACAAAAACCCATGTATGGCAGTAATATCAATAAGCTTTGGCTCGTGCTGAATTTGTTTGAGGTAATGAAAAACCCGGTCTTGGATCTCCAATAGATGACCCGCCAACATTTTTTTCTGGACAGCCATTTCTGGCACCAAATCCTGAGCCGTCACGTTGTCAATGTTTTTAATAAAAACCACATCAGCATCAATCTCGTTAAGATTCTCAATCAAAGCCCCATGACCCGCAGGTCGAAAAAGTAGTTGTTGTTGTTCATCGCGAAAGGGCTTGTTGTCCTCGGTAACCGCGAGGGTTTGAGTTGTGGACTTCTGAAAGGAATAACTGATATGAACTGTTCGTCTATTGGCGCGCTTTAGCCTTGTTTTGATCCTGTCAAATACTTCTTTAAAGAGTGCAGCATGATCTTCGGAAAATGTAAAATGCACCTGAAGATCTTTGCCTTTAGCCACATAGTGTGCCGCCTCATAAAGCTGCTCTTCGAATGCGGTTGTTGCATATTTGTTGTACTTATGAAAAGGAATGAGGCCTTTAGGCATCGCACCGAAGTTAAGCCCACTATCCAACAACATGACTTGAACCATACAATAAAAACGATGGCCCTTGGACCAGGTCTTAAAATCCGGAAACGTCTCACGGATGTGCTTTCTGATGGCATTGGTAAATGGAAAGTCTCCCAAACCTTTATAAAACCTCAATACATCTCCATGCTCTGGTCTACTGAGGTAGTCTTTAAGTGGTGTCTGGTCTGGGTTATAGGCCGTCAAAAAGTCAAATAAAAACTGGAACATCCGGGTTGCTGCGCCAGAGGCCGGCACAAATTTAACACAATCGAGTTCGGATACTTTTTGGTCGTAGTAATGGCCTAGCCTTGATTGCTCGCTCGGAATAAATTGTTTGATCCCATCGCCAACAGTGGCTGCACGCACAATGCGGAGTGGTGGAAATCCCTTCTCGAAGGTGTCGATATCCTGCCGCACTTGATCAGGCGTCTTGCCCAATGTGGCCATATAATCGATATCTTTAGAAGTGAACATATTTATTGGGGCCAATGGGTGTCGATATAGTTTGTCGCTGCAGCAAATCGGGCTTTTTGGTCACCGCGCAATACCAGATAAGGCAAATCACGTGACTTTAAGGCCTGTTCAAATATATGAAATAAAGACAGGCGTTCCAAAGGCCTGTCGCGCAAATCATCCGAAACCCAAGGAACATCCGGTGCCGTTAAAAAATAAAATTCCGGCCCTTGCTGCTGGACTAAATTCTTCAAATGCACTGGCCATTTTCTGTCATAGTAATGATCAAAATATACAGCCAGCTGAAGTGTATTGGTGTCTAAGAAGACAAAGTTTTTGGCTTGATTTTCAGCACGCACCTCTTGAGCCATTTGTCCCTTAAGAAGATCTTCAATATCCGATTGGTCGACCTTTTCTGTTGCATGATCCCATTTTTCTTGGGCAAAATGGCGCAAATATTCTGTCGCAAGCGGCTCTTGATAATGAGCGGCTAATGCTTTAGCCATGGTCGATTTCCCGGTACATTCAGGGCCAAATAAAATAAATTTAACCCGCATCAGCCCCGTATTGTTTGTTCCATGAACGATAACCCTGAACCGCCAAGACGGTGAAAATCATATACTGCAGAGACAACATGCCCAAGCCACGATAAGCATACAAGGGAACAGTAATCACATTAGCAATGATCCAAAGTGTCCAATTTTCGACTTTTTTTTGAGCCATATACCACATGGCGGTAAAGAAAATACCGGAGGTCACCACATCAATATAATTGACCCACTCGATTGCTCTGCCAAACCCCAGATAAACCAGATAGGTCACCAACATGGTCAAAAAGCACAACACCATACCAATCCAACGTTCTTGCAGATTTGTTTTGGAAATGACCAGGACGTTCTGGTCGTTCTTGTGAGACCAGTTCCACCATCCATATATACTCATGAGGCTATAATAGGCGTTCATCATCATGTCGCCATAATAACCGGCAACATATAGGAGGTAGACCGTGATGAGCGTCGCAATCAGTCCTGTAGGATAAACCGCGATGTGCGCCCTTTTTGCATACCAAACGCTGACCACCCCAAACACAAAGGCTATTGCCTCCAAGGCAATAGAAATGCTGTTGGCACCTTGATAAGCGCCCAGAAAAAATTTCACGATATGGTCAATAGCCTCCATTGTTTTCGCTGATACAAATCCATTTAGAATCTTATTTATTGTCGGATCTCTTGATCACGAAGATACCATATTCATCAAAAAAACGAAGCTGCTTATAAAGCCTTTCCCGTCTTTTCAAAAACTGTGCCCATCACGATAAGATCTGCTCCCGCTGCATATGCCTGGTTCAATTGCTGCTCTGTTCTGATACCGCCCCCTACAATTACTGGAATGTCGAGGGTATTTTTTACTGCTTTGATGATGTCCCCCGAAACTGGTGATGAGGCACCGCTTCCCGCTTCAAGGTAGACACAATGTGCCCCCATATACATGCCCGCCAATGCACGTTCCACAATGGGTAAAATTGGGGTTATGGGTAAGGGCGACGTTTGGCTGACCCGCGCAACTGTCGATGGTCGACCCCCATCTATGAGCAAGTAAGCCGTAGGAATAACTTCAATACCACAGGCTTTGACGCTAATGGCGGCTTTAGTTTGCTGGCCAATCAAATACTCTGGATTATCGCCAGAAAGCAATGACAGGAACAACAAAGCATCTGCCGCTGAAGTGACTTGATCATGCTTGCCGGGAAACAACCAAACGGGCTTGCTACTCCACTGCTTAATGGCCAGTACCAAATCATGTGCAGCATCTGGTGGCACGGTACTCCCTCCGACAAAAAAATGCGTTGTTTGTTCCGGTAAGCGACGCAACAACTCTGGAACCATCTCGACAGTGGTTTTTTCGGGGTCTATCAACACCGCCAAGCATTTCTGATCGTTGGACAAAAGCGCTAGCCATTGGTTATATTGAGGCCCTAGGATCATGTCGCTCCAAGTTCTCTTGTGTAGCCACAGGTGTGGCCCTCAAAATCAAAAAACCGAAGATCAAATTGACGCGATTCTTCTTGCTGCGCAACGCGACCTAAAGCTTGTGTATTGGTTGGTGAAAAATTCATGACTTGCATATGGTTCAAAAAACTCAAACCGGTTTGACTCACCAATTTATACATGCTCTCCTTGGCCGTCCACAATTTAATAAGCGCTGTGACTTGGTCCTCTATAGTGGGATGGCATGGCCATTCTTGAGCATTGACAAATTTATGGGCAATACGGATGATTTTATGACGCTGGGCTTCAATATCGATGCCTACGGGTTGGTCACTCACAATAATACCTGAGAAAGCATGCGCGTGCGTAATGGAAATATATCGGCCATCGGTCAGGTGAGGCTTGCCCTGGGTATCGTAAAACAAATCGGCGTCCACATATCCAGCGGCCTTTAATGCCCAACGAATGCTCAAAAAACCGCACTGGTGCACAAGACTCTTCATCGACTCGAGTCGGTTTCGGCTCTGAGTCGTCAGGTCCATCCCATTTTCCATAATTTCCCGAGATTCCTCGATCTTCCAAATAAAAATTTGGGTGTCTGGCCAGGGCGTTATAGTTTTAAAAAGAGGCATTTAAATTGAAAGATGTTCCGTATTTTTGTCGGCAATTAAAAACATTGCATCACCATCAAATATAGTAATATGTCTACGAAATCGGCGACTTACACTCCGTATAAAGTAAAAGATCTCTCCTTAGCTTCTTGGGGAAGAAAAGAAATAGAACTGGCTGAGGCTGAAATGCCCGGACTTATGGCTTTGCGCACCGAATACAAGGACCGCCAGCCCCTTGCTGGTGCCCGCATTGCAGGTTGTTTGCACATGACCATTCAAACGGCCGTGCTGATTGAAACCCTCCAAGCATTAGGCGCCGAAGTGACCTGGAGTTCTTGTAATATTTTTTCGACACAGGACCAAGCCGCCGCCGCAATTGCTGATGCAGGAACAGCTGTTTATGCCTGGAAAGGCATGAACGAAGAAGAATTTGACTGGTGTATTGAACAAACTTTATTTTTTGGCCCAGACCGTCAACCCCTCAACATGATTCTTGACGATGGAGGCGATTTGACCAATATGGTTTTGGACCGCTATCCAGAATTAGTCGACGGCATCAAAGGGTTGAGTGAAGAGACCACAACCGGGGTGCATCGTTTGTACGAGCGCATGGAGCATGGCACTTTGCCACTGCCCGCGATCAATGTCAACGACAGCGTCACAAAGTCTAAATTTGACAATAAATACGGTTGTAAAGAAAGTGCTGTAGACGCCGTACGTCGCGCTACCGATATCATGCTCGCCGGCAAGCGTGTTGTGGTCTGCGGTTATGGGGATGTTGGAAAAGGCACGGCCGCGTCGTTCAAAGGCGCTGGCTCGATTGTGACGGTTACAGAAATTGACCCGATTTGCGCCCTTCAGGCGGCCATGGATGGTTTTGAGGTCAAACGCTTAGAAACAGTGTTACCCTCTGCAGACATTGTGGTCACTGCCACGGGTAATAAAGATATTGTTAAGGGCGTGCATTTCGAGATGATGAAGGACAAAACCATTGTTTGTAACATTGGACATTTCGATAATGAAATTGATGTGGCTTGGCTCAATGCCAATTGTGAAGGATCGAAAAACGAAATCAAACCGCAAGTCGACAAGTACACCATTAACGGCAATGACATTATTCTGCTTGCCGAAGGTCGTTTGGTCAATTTGGGTTGTGCAACAGGTCATCCAAGTTTTGTCATGAGTAATTCATTTACGAATCAAACCTTGGCTCAAATCGAACTCTGGTTGCACAGCGATAAATATCAAAACGAAGTCTATATGTTGCCAAAGCACCTTGACGAAAAAGTCGCAAGACTTCATTTGGCTAAAATTGGGGTGGAGCTCACCACGCTGAATAAGGAACAAGCAGATTATATTGGGGTCACCACGGAAGGACCATTCAAACCAGAATATTACCGCTACTAAATCAATAGCGGTGTACAAAAAAGCCCTCATGAACTGAGGGCTTTTTTTGTTCCGCACCAAAACACGGTATGGGTCTGCGTTTAAGCAAAAAAAAACCTCATCTTTCGATGAGGTTTTGATAAAAGCTAACCTGATTAGGCGTCGCCTAATGGTTCGATAGAAACAAATGATTTTCCACCTCTCTTCTTTTGAAACTTTACAGTGCCGTCCACACGCGCATGTAGCGTATGGTCTTTCCCTAAGTACACATTGTCCCCTGGGTGGTGCTGTGTACCACGTTGTCTTACGATGATATTTCCTGCGATAGCCGATTGACCACCAAAAATCTTCACGCCCAAGCGTTTCGATTCTGATTCGCGACCGTTTTTAGAACTACCAACTCCTTTTTTGTGAGCCATTTTCTTTCGGTTTTAAGTGGTTATACGTTTTGAATTGCAGTGATTAAATCACCTTTTTTCATCGTCGAAATTCCTGTAATCCCTTTGGCCTTAGCCATTTCTTTGAGTTGGGCTACAGTCATTGACGAATAATCTTCTGTTGCTTTAGCTTCCGCTTTTGGCGCTGCTGCTTTAGCTTCCGCTTTTGGCGCTGCTGCTTTAGCTGGAGCTGATTTCTTAGCGCCGCTGGCCAAAATATTTTCAATAAGAATCTCAGTTAAATACTGACGGTGACCATTTTTCTTACGGTACCCTTTTCTTCTTTTTTTCTTGAAAACGATCACCTTATTTCCTTTAAGGTGTCTTAAGACTTTAGCTCCTACTTGAGCGCCGTCTATAGCCGGGGCGCCTAAGGTCACTTTATCCCCGTCCCCTACAAGAAGAACATTGTCGAAAGAAACCTTCGATCCTTCATCTTCTGGCAAACGATGGACAAAAACCTTTTGGTCTTTTGCAACTTTGAATTGCTGCCCTGCTATCTCTACAATTGCGTACATAGCGTATTAATTAGTTTGTTATTTTAGTTTAATTCTCGAAATAAAACTGATGCACAAGGCAATAAGTCGCATTTACAAGGGTGCAAATATAATTTTATTTATTAAAAGGAACAAAGAGTTTATAAAATATATAAAGAGGGGCGTTTTGAAGTGATTCAGGGATAATCCTCAAGATGCCTTCTCGGTTTTATGTTGGTTTTTTTTGGCGTTGATTCGCCAAATAAACCCCTAAGAAAACAACGGCAGCCGAAAGCACCTGAACAAGACCAAAGCGCTCACCATCAACAAAACCCCACATGACTGCCACCAGGGGCATGGTATAGGTCACAGAAGAGGCAAAAACTGGACTAGAAATCTCAATTAATTTATTGAACAAAATGCTCGCCAAAGCTGTACCAAACAAAGCTAATAATGCAATGTAGCCTACTGAAATTTGCATGGATGCCGATTGCCCAATTTGATCAAAAAAGTTTGTCGACCACAGGATCGCAAGAGCAGGCAAAAACAGACAAACAAAGTTGCCTGTGGCAATAGCCCTAGCGGGCAAACCACTGAGGTGGTGCTTGATGATGTTCACATTAAGTGCATACCCCATTGAAGCAATCAACACCAGAATGCCATACGCATGATTTTGGTCCGGGTTGATTTGTGACCCCGCTAATATCAGCATGACAGAGCCCAAAAGACCAATCAAAACCCCCAATAATTGACGCTTGGAAACATAAACACCAAACAATACCATGCCAATAATCGCCGTTGCTAAGGGTGTCAAACCGTTGAGAATCGAGGCGACGGCACTGTCAATGTGGCGCTGCGCATAGGCAAACAGAAAGCTTGGAAAAAAAGTGCCTGCTAAGGCCGAAACACCAATCCAACGCCAATGGTGTTTCTTTATTTTTTTGAGCGAAGGCAAACCAAATGAAAATAGAATTAGGGAGGTCAGCACCAATCGCAGGGCCCCAAGTTGCAATTGGGTCAGGCCCACAAGTCCCTTTTTTATCAAAATGTAAGAGGTGCCCCATATAAGAGAAAGACCGAGAAGATAAAGCCATTTTTTATTCATCAGAAAAGAGGCTTAAGGCGTCCATGTGATCGTTTCCATAAGGGCTTTTATGTCCTCCCTAATGTAATCGATTGCAGGATAAAGAGAATCAAAATTCGGTTTGGTTCGGAAATAAAGTGCTCCAGCCAAAAAGTGTTGGAGGCTATCAGTCACATAAAACTGTGCCTGTGTCGCAGCATCTCCATTAATGGCAAAATATGTGCCGTAAACCTTTCTTCTTGGATCGATCAATGCCTGCTCCACAATATCACTTGCGCGCACTGAATGGTCATAAGTTCTTTTTTGCGCTTCAAAGAGCAGCTCCGATAAATTATCCGTGACTGGAATATAAGTCAAATAAAGCGCGGCCTTCATTTGGCTGTAATCTAGGATCACATTGCAGCCTTCTTTCATCCCTATTTTCGCCCAATTATTTTTATAAAAATCGAAAGGGCAGTCCGCCTCCATAGCACTGTACTTTGGCAGTGGGTAGTCCAGACGCAGCATCGCCGATGGCTTAACCACAACAGGTTCTTGGCAGGCGCACAAGGCCATCATAATGACTACAATAAATCCTATCCTAGGCCTCATTGGGAATGCTTACCTTAATTTGTTTGATCCTTTTATGCTCAAAGGACTCAACAATGAATTGATACGAGCCAAAAATAAGAGGCTCATCCTTCTTTGGAAAACCTCTTGCAATTTCTAGAATGAATCCTGCCAAAGTCTCCGCTTCGCCCTTGGCCTCTTCAAACACTTTGGGATCCTCGAGGTGAATCACACGGTAAAAATCTTTCAAGGCTGTTTTGCCTTCGAAAACAAAGTTTTGGTCATCTAACTTTGAAAAAATAAGGTCTTCATCATCAAATTCGTCAGTGATTTCGCCAACAATCTCCTCAATGATGTCTTCAAGTGTGATCAATCCACTGGTCCCACCATACTCATCTACCACGATGGCCAAATGCATTTTCATTTCTTTGAATTCATTCAACAGGTCATCCAGCTTTTTGTTTTCAGGAACAAAATATGGTGCTCTGAGCAGTGGCACCCAGTCAAATGTCTTTCGGTCAAAATGAGGCAAAAGGTCTTTCACATAAAGGATGCCCACGATGTCATCCATGGATTCATTATACACTGGAATGCGTGAATAGCCATGCTGCAAAATTAGCGGCATGATTTCTTTATACGACATTGCCACATCCAATGCAAAAACGTCCAAGCGCGGTCGCATCACATTTTTAGTGTCCGTTGCGCCAAAGGTCACAATGCCTTGCAAAAGTTTTTGTTCTTCATGAGAAGTATCCTCAGAAGAGGTCAACTGCAGCGCCTGTGATAATTGATCCACACTGATGCCTGATTTCTGAGTAGAAAAACGATTTTCTAAAAAGACTGTAATGTTCCGCATGGGCAGACTAATCGGTGCAAATATGGCAAACAACACCCGGATGGGTAGGGCCATCAATGTAGCAAACCGCACCTTATTGCGACTGGCATAGATTTTTGGCAGTATCTCTCCAAACAATAAAATCATAAAGGTCACCACCACCACCTTGAGCACAAAGAGCAAAGCTGGACTACTGACCGCCGAAAAAAGCCAAGAACCCATAGCATCAACCAGCAACACAATGGCAATATTGATCAAATTATTGGCAATTAGTATGGTGGCCAATAAACGCTTTGGGGTGTCGAGCAAATCTGCCACAAGCGTCATTTTTTTTGAGGGCTGGGCCCCGTCACTTGGCGTTAAGTCATGACTCGATAAGGAAAAAAAAGCGATTTCAGCCCCAGAAATGAGTGCTGAAAAAAGAAGCAATACAAGAACACCGATCACGCTCCAAATCTGAGGCAATACTGTCAACAATAGTAAAGGACTGGGAGGTTCTAGGTCCAAGGTGATTGATATTTAATTAAAACGGCAGGTCGTCTTCGTGTTGGTCGCTGCTGACGGCCTGGGGCGCAGAGACACTTTGCGGTGCGGCAGCGGGCGTACTAGAGGTTTGGGCCCCTTGGGCGCCACCCTCTGCTCTTGGCGTCAGAAAAGTAAAGTCTGTACATTGTACTTCTGTACTGTAACGATCGTTTCCTTGATCATCTGCCCACTTTCTGGTTTTGATCCGGCCTTCTACATAGACTTTATCTCCCTTTTTGAGGTACTTTTCACAGATTTCCGCACCCTTATTGCGCACCACGACAGTGTGCCATTCTGTATTCGAAACCTTCTCCCCTGTCGTCCGGTTAGTATAGGTCTCATTTGTGGCCAGAGGGAACCGTCCAATACAGCCACCACCCTCAAAATAAGTAATTTTAACGGCGTCTCCAGTATGTCCGATCAACATGATTTTATTTAATGTGCCACTCATGATTTATATTTTTTACAAAATTAGATGTTGTGATTAAATATAACTAATTTTTAGCTGCGAAATGGCGTAAATTCGGAAATAAACCGCTCTATGATGACCGGCACAGGAAGCGCCTTAAGCGCTTCGGGGTGCAGCAGATCTCCTGGGAAAGACGCTTCATTCAATAGCCAAAACGTCACGAATAGTTTTTTATGTGTCAGACGGTGGACATAGGGCTCTGGGTTGTATCGGCGCATGGTGCTCCATTGCCAATCCTGTGTTATGAAGAGAAAGTCAATACTCGACAGCAGTGTCTCATGGGTTAATGATATTGTACTGTCTACCAGTGGAAACTGGTAAAGTTTTGGCCAAATACCTTTATCTGACCTAAGCTCCATTGTGGTCGCTCCATGAGCGGTCAAGGGCACAATGAAATTGAAGTGGTGCTCGGTGACCTTGACTTTTTTGAGTTTGACAGGCAAATCTGCCACAAGGCCATGAGCCTGAGCCTGGCAAATATCCGCCAACGGGCAACTCGTACAGCTGGGATTTTTGGGCTTGCACTGAAGTGCTCCAAACTCCATGAGCGCTTGATTGTGCTCCCCTGGCCGGTTCACATCTAATAATTCTTGGGCCAAAGCCTTAAATAGCCTCGCGCCCTTTGGCGTATTGATGGGTTCGTCAATACCAAAAATACGGCTCAAAACTCTGAACACATTCCCATCGACAACTGCTGTAGGCAAGTCATAGCAGATTGAGGCGATCGCACTTGCGGTATAGTCTCCAATACCCGGCAAGCCCAACAGACCTTTATAGGTCGCGGGAAAAACACCATGATACTCGGAGACAACTTTTTTGGCCGTTGCATGCAAATTTCGTGCTCGAGAATAATACCCTAGTCCTTGCCAAAGCTTTAAAACTTCCTCCTCCGTAGCGTGTGCTAATGCACCAACATCCGGGTAATTAGCCACAAAAGCCTCGTAATAAGGAGTCCCCTGAGACACCTGTGTTTGTTGCAGCATTATTTCAGATAGCCAAATCAAATAAGGGTTGCGACTTCCGCGCCAAGGCATTGTCCTTTTGTTTTTTAAATACCAATATATCAGTCGCTTAGATAATTCAGGAAAGGGCTCAATCATGACACAAAAATAGGGTTTATGTATTTATATTTTAATACTTTACGATTTGATTATTTGATTTTAAAATCCTTATATTTGTCGCCTTGAAAATGGAACCTGAACT
>Ga0209652_1000191_pt1 | contig 51671 bp, 53 predicted proteins | sample SaaInl74LU_5_DNA_FD_184641 | JGI IMG/M metagenome (GOLD analysis project Ga0209652, IMG submission 184641) | Marine microbial communities from expanding oxygen minimum zones in the Saanich Inlet - ESP_74LU_5_DNA (SPAdes) (version 2) | ecosystem: Environmental > Aquatic > Marine > Intertidal zone...
CTTCGAAGTAAATATATACAGATTTATTAGATTATGCTAACTTAAAACAATTTTTCCTGAATATTTAATCTCTATATAATGAAATCTATGAAAAAAATAATTTCTTTCGCAACAGATTTTGGTTTAGAAGATGGCTCAGTAGGCGTTGTTAAAGGTGTCATAAATAGGATAGATCCTGAATTAAAGGTAAATGATATCTCACACGGCATTCCGGCTCAAGATATTAGATATGCAAGTCTCCTCTTAATGAGAGCTATTCAATATATCCCACAAGGAGTCTTACTTGGTGTAGTTGATCCTGGAGTAGGGACAGAGAGAAAAGCAATTGGGATAGAAACCGAGTGGGGTGTCATGATTGGGCCAGATAATGGTTTATTAAATTTGGCTTGTGCAACTGTCGGTGGGGCACAGAGAGCTTTTTTACTTGAAAATACAGATTGGATTATTCCCTCTGAAGGTAGTACTTTCCACGCACGGGATATTTTCTCACCTTTTGCTGCTGGATATGCTTCTGGACAGCTTGCTTTAGAAGAATTTGGACCAGAAGTTGATCTTGGAGACTTAAAGCAGTACTTAATTCCCCTTACAGATGTGTCCGAAAAAGAAATTAAGGGTGAAGTCCTTTATGTAGATCACTTCGGAAACTGTCAAACAAATGTATCACCCGAAGAACTCAGAAGTTTAAATCTATCTATTGGTGATGTCGTAAATGTAACGGTAGGTAGCCGTAGTTTTAAAACAACTTGGTGTGAAAGCTTCCAGAGTGAGTATTTAGATAATGTCGGACTAATAACTGACTCTTGGGGAATGGTTTTAATATTTAGAAAAAATGGTAATGCTGCAGAAATCCTAGAGTGTAAAGATTCTTCGAAGGTTAGCTTTTCAATTTAAATGAAGCTTAAGACAATAAAACCAGAGACAAAAATAATTACTGCTAACAGCACTACAAAAACTAATGTCCAAGGTCTCATAAGAATATTTTAGGTTTATGAAAACTTTACATTTAGTTGTTACAGAAAACTGTGAACTTTGTGAAAAGGGTTTAAAGACTATCACTCTTTTAAATAAATTTTTTAAAATTAATACCGTTCAAGTGGAAGATGGATTCCAAGAATATCTTTTAAGAGTTCCTGTGCTGCTCAATGGAAACAAGGTCCTCGATGAAGGAATTTTAAATAAAGGTACTATTTTAAAGAACTATTTATTTTCTTAAATATCTATTGGTTTTGAGAGATCTCTATTTTGAATTTCATATTCTAAGAACTCAATAATTTTTTCTGCAACATCAATTCCGCTTGCACGTTCAATCCCTTCAAGTCCAGGTGATGAGTTAACTTCTAAAACTAATGGTCCACGATCTGATTGAATCAGATCAACACCTGCAACTTGAAGACCTAAAACTTTCGCTGACCTTACAGCACTCTCTTTTTCCTCATCAGTCATCTCATAATTTAAAACAGACCCTCCAAGATGCACATTGGATCTAAATTCACCAGGTTTGGCTTTTCTCTTCATCGAGGCAACAACTTTATCACCAACTACTATCGCTCGGATATCTTCACCATCTGCTTCTTTAATAAACTCTTGAATCAAAATGTTTGCATCAATGTTTTTCATTGTCTCGATAGCACTAATTGCAGCCTCCATAGTTTCCGTAAGAACGACACCTCTCCCTTGGGTACCTTCTAATAGTTTTATTACGAAGGGAGGTTCACCTACTGTATTAAGGACAGCTTCAATATCTCTCGAAAAATGAACATAGCCAGTAACGGGCATTTCAACACCACTATTACCAATAAGTTGAAGAGCTCTTAGCTTATCTCTTGAACGACTAATCGAGGCCGAAGAGTTAGCTGATAGAGAACCCATTAATTCAAATTGTCTGACCACAGCCGCACCGTAGAATGTCCAAGTTGCTGCAATTCTAGGAATGACCGAATCAAAACTAAGTTCATCACCTCTGAAAAAAATTCTTGGGTTTGCTTTTGCAATATTCATATAGCAACGGAGATAACTCACAACTTGTGTGTCGTGACCTCTTTTTTTTGCTGTTTCATACAATCGTGAAGTTGAATACAAATTTATATCTTGAGAGAGAATCCCTAACTTCATTTCTTAATTTTTCTTTCTTTATCATTTGATTTTGTTAAAAAACTAATAGATGGATTTACAACCCATCTTCTTCCAAGTGCTTTTCTTCCAATCAACATTGTGTAATCCATCGGCCCTCTGTCAGTTAATGTAAGTTCAATCTTCTTAGCAATACCATCCATTAATAAAGTAGTTTTAATATATGGTCTTTTTTCAACATCTCCATTTGAACTCTTTATTCTTTTATAACCCTCAAGCGGGGCCGAGGTTTTTCTAACAGTATTATTTCTTTTCATGACTGTGAATTTTACATATTTAACTTTGTTTCTAGATACAATTTTTATATCTGCAGCATCAATTGAAGCAAGATTGGCACCTGTATCAATTTTTGCGATGACACTTACAATGTTTAAATCAGGTAGAGCTGCATTCTCTTTCCAGCCTACGACTCTCTTAGCCCTTTTTTTTGCAGCCACTTAGAGAACTACGTAAAACAATAAGCCCGCAAAAGCGATTAGAGCTAAATGAAAATAGATAACAGGTAACATAGCAAAATATTAATTAGTTTTTGAAAAGAAACAAAGTGTTTTTTAAGGAGTTGTACTGACCGCTTCTATATTTTCTTCGTCTTCTTCTGTTTCAAGAAGACCACAATCAATGAGTACTTCTTCTGTATTTCCTCCACCGAATACCACTCTTTCAAACACAACAACCGCCATAAGTTCTTCTTCAGTTAATTTACCTTGGAATCCAGGCATGCCGCCGATTGATATTGTATCTTCAGCACCATAAGCTGCTCCTACTTCGGCCTGCCAGCCAGCTGATCCAAGTTGTATCCACTTCGCGTGATCTGCACATGTTGGGAATGTTTTATAAAGTGCTCCGCCGATAAAAGATGGTCCAACACCACCCCCACCATTAGCCCCGTGACAACCAGCACATGCCGCGGCACCTGAATATACTTGCTGACCCACAGCTACATAATTAACAGCGTTTGTAGAGGCTACACCTTTTCCTTCAAAGGGTGACCCATCACAATTAACAGTTTGTTGAGATTTTCTATCTACATCTAAGATTCCATTTACTCCGCATTCCTGTGCACCAGAAGTATTAATCATTCCTATGAGGATAAATACTGGAATAATCATAAAGCTAAAGTTCAACCACCTTGGGAGAGTAGTGTCAGTATTTAACTTAATACCCATAGTGTTGTTGGCCATGGAGACTTTTTTGATTACAGTTTCAACTTTTGTTGTTACTGATTTAGCAACAGGAGCCTCTTCAACTACAACTTCTTCTACAGGAGCCTCTTCAACTACAACTTCTTCTTTGACTTCTTCTACAGGAGCCTCTTCAACTACAGGCGCTGATGCGGCAATTGCCTCTCCACCAGCCCATGATTGTAAAACTTCTTCAACAGTATTTCCAGATGCTTCAGCTCTTGCTTCAGCAGACCTTTGCACAAGGGTCTCTGGAGCTCCTAGTATCTCTGCTACTTTGGCTAATAATTCACCCACTTATATCACAGCAACTTTCCTTCGTATCAATTTTGGATAAAGTTTTAGCACCAGAATAATAACCAGCGGGGTAGGTGGGACAAACAGCTTGTATAGTGCCATCATTGAGTTCTAATACCATTCCATCAAAGTTTCTTGAAGTCATATATTCTTCTGCATCCTCTTGGCAACAAAAAGGTTTTGAACATCTTGTAATATCCCAATCGTTGTTTACCTGTTTTTTACTCATTTACTTCCCCTAAGGATAATAAATAAGTTAATAAATAATCTAAATCTGAGGTGCTTAAGAAATCATAGTTAGGGTGAGGAATAGTATCTCTCACTGATGCAGAGTCTGTTAAATATCTAGTTAACCATTTTTCATTGTTGGTGGGTTCTCTTGTTGCCGATGTAGATAAGTCTGGGCCTAATCGAAGTAATCCAGTGTTCTTTATAATTACTTCATCGGCAAATTTATTTTTTAAAATTTTACCATTCTGTGAATCTGGTATTAAAAGTCTTACATTTTGTGTATGACATGATTGACAATTTAAATCGTTATAAACTTGAGCACCTTTTAATACTTCTTGGCTTACTGCAATTTCATTATTTAGAGACTCAGCAACCAAATCAGCACTCTGATTTTTAGGTATTGCAAATGCAAAGAAGTAAGTAAACATGGCAACACCTAGAACACCAGCGATGAAGATTAAAGAGCTTTCCTTTTTTAATTCAACAGATTCCTCTTCAATAACTTTCTCCATTGTTTCTACAGGAGCCTCTTCAACTACAACTTCTTCTTTGACTTCCTCTACAGGAGTTTCTTCAACTACAACTTCTTCTTTGACTTCCTCTACAGGAGTTTCTTCAACTACAGAAGTCTCAGCTGCTGGCGCTGATGCGGCAATTGCCTCTCCACCAGCCCATGATTGTAAAACTTCTTCAACAGTATTTCCAGATGCTTCAGCTCTTGCTTCAGCTGATCGCTGAACCAATGTTTCTGGAGCTCCGAGTATCTCTGCTACTTTGGCTAATAATTCACTCATCATTATCTCCTGATATCTCTGATACAGTTTCAGACTCAGTAACGGATCCACCAATAATTGCTTTTAGTGTTGAGAGGGTAAATAAGAATGTTGAAAGTAAAAATAATAAAGATAGAAACAATATGAAAGTGTATGGAGTTGAAATTAATGACCATGTGATCAAGAAACCTTCTCCATAAATTGTTGGATTACCTGCATTTGCACCAGCATTCCATGAAAATCCCGAATTAATTCCAATTAAGGTATTCAATGAAAGTGTCGCTACAACAGAGGTTCCTAAAAGATAAGCATTAAAAGTTTCCAATCTACCATAGATGAATTCTCTTCCATATATTTTTGGCACTAGATGATAGACAAATGGAATCAAGATAAGAATGAGACTATACATATATCCGTAACGGACACTGTATTCAAAATTAGTAAGACTTACAATCGGCGTTACATTAGATATTGAACTAATAATTTGTAAAACATTTGTTAATCCAAATACGACAAAAGCAAAACTTATCAGAACTGAAAAAACAGGCTCTTTATTTTCTTTTGTAGCAATGGTCTTTGAGTAATTAACTATTAAAGCAAGGAGTGGAATTATTAGGCTAAGAGAGAGGTAAATTGAGACATTCTCAATCCAGTCAGGTAACGTAGTTCCGTAAAAATATTTAAAACCAGTCCAAGGTAATAGGAATAAATAACCCCAGAAACTTATTGTCCCCAGTGTTTTACTGAATAAAGTTGCTTGCATACCTTTAGTTATCAAGAAGTAAAAAATTGATAAGAATACAAACGAACAACCAACATATATATGTGTTGACAGGTACATAGAATTTATGAAAAAGTTATCAGACATAACGGTGTATTCGCTTCTGTAAATTAGTAATGAAATTAGATAAAACACAACAGCCCCAAGTAGAAATTGACTACTCAAAAAGATTGAGGGTTCTTTTTTAGCTAAAAAGTTTAACAATATGAGACCTAAAAAAGCTCCGACTAAGAGTATTTTAATTAATAAAAGAACAGATGTATTTCCAAGATCGAGTAACTGTTCAGGTGATATAAAAGCTAGTACCACATCTATAAATTCAATGCCGATTAACCCAAGTCCGGTGAGGAAGAAAAGAGGAAATATAATTATCGATCTTCCTAATGACTTAGACAAAAGGTAGACAACTGTCACAACCAATATAAAAGAAAATAAAAAATTGAAACTGATTTGGTTCGACAGCTTATCTAAAAATCCATAATTTAGAACCTGGTTTCCAGGAAGAACATTTGAGAAGGATCTAAAGGCATCTTTTAAAAAATTTATTGAAGCAGATAGTAAAACTACTAAAGGAAGTAGAAAAATAAAAACTTTGGATAAGTCTTGTTCATTGTTTGGAATCAATTTTATTTTCATCAATTTCTATACTAATTACTCAAACAAACTTTAGTAGTAAACATAATAAATACAGAGAAAAAACTTAATAAATTAATAAAAAAACTTATTCATTCAATTTATAATATTGCATGGTTTTGCGATAAAATAGAATGTAAACATTAAGGAACTGCGTTGATAAATTTTGTATATAGAAACCGAGTAAAACTCGGTTTACCAACTTTCTTTGCTGGCTTAGGTAGCTTGACGGGTGGAGTTATAGTTGCTCATTATGCAGGTTTTCCTCAAGGTGAAATTGTAGATTATTTCAACTGGATACCAAGAGGTTGGCTTCCACAGACCATTGGTCAATTTATTGCCTTTAGCGGCAGTCAATTAATTCTTATTGGATTAGTTCTTATGGCATGGAGCGATAAACCACTTACCTGGAGTAAGGCAGCATATTTTTCTTTTTTAAGCTGGCTTCAACTTACATTAATTTTTGGGGTCCTTCCATCGGAGTGGCTGAACCTAGCACAAGGTCCACTAGAGTGGACTAACCAAAGAGAGTTTATTAAATTTCCACCAATGTTATTTCTTGGTAATGAAGTCTCTATGAGCTTTGGAGCTTTGAAAGATGTTATCCAATTAGGAATATCACAAGGTGCATTAATTGCTGTCTTTGTGCTTGGGTACATGGTTCAAGATATCAATAACATGAAAGAAAAAGGCAAAGTTAAAATTTCTGACTATGGCAAAAAAGTCGTGAAAACAGGTACAGATGGCTAAAAAATCTGAAGTACTAATAGAAATGCCAGAGTTTGAAAAAAAATACAATCTTGCAATGGTTGATGCACAAAAAGTATCATCTAGAGTTCGTCCGAAACAATTTCTTCATATCGACGAAGCAGAATGTATTCTTTGTGAGGGTTGTGTAGATATTTGTCCGTGGAAATGTATCCACTATTTATCTGTTGATGCCATCGATGACTCTGTAAATGTAGAGTCTCCCAATGCAGAAGAAGCTCCAGGCTTTTTCGTCGTTGACGAAGATGCTTGTACAAGATGTGCGCTCTGTGTTGACAGGTGTCCTACTGGAGTAATTTCATTAGGTAAATTTGCTGGATCTTTAGCTGATGCAGCTGTTGAGAATGGTGTGTATACAGCACCTTGGGATGAAGACTCAGGGGAAAGAACTGACAGACACGGGTATATATATGGAAGGTTATAAAATAATATAATGGCAAAATTAACCCTTAAAGAGAGATTCAAAAAAGTATCCGCCGGTTCCGGAGATGCAGCTAGAGCAAGCAAGTTTGCGACAAGTATTTTTCGTCCAGGCTCACCTTTTAGAAAAGGTTATTCTGATAGCCCGAGAAACAGATCATATGTAGTGATGAACAACGTTCTCTATCACTTACACCCTGTAAAAGTGAAACGACATGGTGTGCGTTTGTCATACACACTTTGCCTAGGAGGAATGAGTTTCTTCCTATTTATAGTTCTGACTATTACAGGTATTTGGTTGATGTTTTACTTTCGACCAACAGAGATGGCCTATGCAGATATTCAGGCCCTACAGACGAGCGTAGCATTTGGTTCCTTAGTGAGGAATATGCATAGGTGGGGAGCACACCTTATGGTTCTTGTAGTTTTTCTTCATATGTCACGAGTTTTTTATCATGGAGCATATAAAGCACCTAGAGAATTTAACTGGGTCATAGGCGTTATTTTGTTATTTTTAACATTATTTCTGTCTTTTACTGGCTACCTTCTTCCTTGGGATCAGCTGGCTATTTGGGCTGTTACTGTCGGTGGCAACATGGCAAGTTACACGCCGGTGTTTGGCGCCCAAATTAAGTTTGGGTTATTTGCTGGCTTAGAAGCAACAACAGCTACATTGCTCAGATTCTATGTATTGCACGTTCTATTCTTCCCATTCATCATTGTTATCTTTATGGCAATTCACTTTTGGAGAGTTAGAAAAGATGGAGGTATCTCTGGACCGCTCTAGAGAATTATAAAACATGGTTGATATCCCAGAACACTTACTTTTAAGATCCGCAGAAGCTAGAGCTAAGGCTTTGGGGATTACTGTTGAGCAAGCTCTTGCTGAAATGAAAGGTGAAGCTACCCCGACTGTTGTCGACGAGGAGCCAGAAGTCATTGAAGTAGACTTACCTACACCAGTTGAAGCTGAAGCACCTGCTCCTGTAGAAACTCCTAAAGTTGAAGCAACACCTGCAAAAGCTGAAGCACCTGCTCCTGTAGAAACTCCTAAAGTTGAAGCAACACCTGCAAAAGCTGAAGCACCTGCTCCTGTAAAAGCAGCAACACCTGCTCCTCCAAAAGCAGATACGCCAGAAGAAGTAGATTTTGCTCCAGAAGTTAAAGTAACACAAAGACTATTAACTGTCGTTAAGGCAAAACCAATTCAGAAAGCGGCATCTGAGCCAGTTGATAAAGTTAACACTTGGCCACACCTCATGCTTCCAGAGTTTATTTCATTAATGGCAATGATGGCATTTTTAATTTTATTGAGTGCAATACTACAGGCACCACTTCTAGAAGAGGCAAATCCAAATATTACTCCTAACCCAGCAAAAGCTCCTTGGTACTTTCTTGGATTACAGGAGGCATTGTCTTATTGGGATCCGCAGATTGCTGGAGTTATGATTCCACTTGTTATTGGCTTAATTGGTTTTGCAGCTATTCCATATATTGATAGAAACAAGGAGAACAATCCGTCAAAGAGAAAATATGCAATCATGATGTATACATTTTTCCTAGCTGGAGCTGGAACACTTACGATAATCGGAGTGTTGTTTAGAGGACCTGGTTGGAACTGGACGTATCCATGGATTGACGGCATATGGTTTGATGACTTATTAGATTGGATATATTTCGAATGAGCATAGTTGAGCTATCTTTTATTGCCATTGGGGCAATAGGTTTATTAGGTGTTGTAGGAATTGTCGCAATTGTTAGCGGTAGAGGACCTGGAAACATTGATTGGAAGAAAAACTTAGACAAACGAGCTGTAAAAGCCGAAAAGAGTAAAGAAAAGACAAGTTTTTTTGCACCCTCAAAACCAAAATCAGTTGAAGAAGTAAATGTCGAAGAAGTTACAGCAGATGAAACTGAAGAAGTTGTAGAAGAGACTGACGGCTCAATCAAAATTGAAGAAAAAGTAGTTTACGAAGAAATCTCTGAAGAAGAGAGATACATCACAAGAAAACAATTTTTAGGAAAAGCACTTGGAGGCACGTTTGGAGCTTTCATGGGAATCCAAGCGCTGGCATGGCTTGGGTTTCTGTGGCCAAAAGTATCAGGTGGTTTCGGTTCCAAGGTTGATGCTGGGAAAATTGAAGATCTGAAAAATCAAATTATACAAGCAGATGGTTCTGTTATACCTGCTTTCATTCCAGAGGCACGAGCATATGTTTTACCATTCAGCGAGAGTACCGCAGGAGATTCACAATTTACTGACGGATCAACAATTGCTGATGGATTAGTCGCCGTTTATCAAAGGTGTGTCCATCTTGGTTGTAGGGTTCCATGGTGTAACTCATCTCAAGGTTTCGAATGTCCATGTCATGGTTCAAAATACAATATGGTTGGAGAGTATTACGCAGGACCAGCACCCAGAAATTTAGATAGATTCGCAGTAAATGTGTCATCAGCAGGAAAGCTTATTATTGATACAGGTACAATTATTGAGTCCCCTAGAGCTCCAGGACTTTCTGTAAAATATCCTCAAGGTTTATCATGTATCGCTTTAGCTCCAACTGAAGAGTCTTAATGAATAGTTCTATTTTCATAACCCTTCTTTCATTAGCTATTGTTGGTGCTTTGGCATACTTTGCTGCTGTTGGGTTTAGAGGTTCTGGAAAGAATGAAGAGCTACCTGCAAACCTTACAAAATATAAATCTGATGATGAATTGGAAACCAAACACCTTGATAAGTCATTGTCATGGGCTGTACTTATTGCTTCCCTTTTAACTATTATGATTCCACTTTATTATCTTGGTGAAGACTCACGACAAGAGAGTTTCGTTGAAGAGTTTGAAGATGTCTCCGTAGAAAGAGGACATCATTTATACGAAGAATTTGGCTGCGGCAATTGTCATGGTGTAGATGGTGGCGGTGGAGCTGCTTCCTACGTAGAAAAACGTAGTGGAGTTAAGGTAACGTGGGCAGCACCTGCAATTAATAATGTTTTCTATAGATATGATGATTCGGAAGTTAAATACTGGCTTATTTATGGAAGAGCCAACTCACCTATGCCTGCTTGGGGTCTTGAAGGTGGAGGTCCAATGAATGATGGACAACTTGAAGATTTGATTGACTACCTACACTCATTTCAGGTAGAGCAGTCCTTTGAATTAGGAACTATTGAATCAAGTATCAACTCTTCTTTACTCAGACTTGAGAACTCAGCACTTCAAGTAGAAAACGAAATTATTAACCAGAAACTTTTAATTGAAGAAATAAAAGCTGGGCCAGCAAAACTACCTGTCTTACAAGAAGCTGTTGATAAAATTTCAGCATTACTTGAAAAAGATAGCGGGATTGATTCGGATGAGGATGGTCTCTATGACTCGGTAGAAGTTGAGATTTCAGAATATAGTGCAACAATTGCAGACATTGTAGGTTTATCTATTTTAAACCTGAACCCAGAAGAAGAAGAATCGACACCATCTAGAAAAGACGCTTCTGTCGCTAGAGGTTATTTATCGCAGCTCAACTCACAATTAATAAACACTGGCATATTGGTAGAGGGTCAAGAAAAATTCTTAAATGAAGGATTAGATGGACTTAAATTTCTAGAAACAGCATTAGAGCAAAGGCTATGGGAAGTTTCATTTGAAGATATTGCCGAATCAACATTTGGTGGGAATATAGATGATGCCAAACGAGCTGTAGGTCTGTTCAATGCTTACTGTGCACGATGCCATACTGCAGGCTACTCAGCTGGTGTTGCGTATACAAAGAAAATTGGATCTGGCGGATTAGGGCCAGCACTTAGAGGTGGTAGAGCAAATATACAGTTTAAATCTAGAGGTGACCTTATTGATTTTATTATCAACGGGTCCGTCAATGGTAAAGGATATGGAGTCAATGGTGTTGGCGGAGGTAAGATGCCAGGATTCGGAGCTGTATTACCAGAGTCTGACATTACATTAGTGATAGACTATTTAAGAGGAATGGAGCCTGATGCGTGACATAATGAGATCGTTGCTTTCAGCAAATCTAACAATCACTGGAATAATTATGTTTATAGGTTCTCTTGTAACATTTTTTGGATCAACATTTTTAATCAATGCAACCAACCTTGGTAAAAGATTAGGATTTTTAGTAGTTGGAGCAGGAACCTTCGGTTGGTGTATTATAAATTCAATACTCTTTGTTCTTTACGCACCCCGAGGTCCAAAACCTGCAGAAATTGAGGGACTAAATGCTTTCGAAATTAGAATTCTTCCCTTAACATTTCTCGCTGGTTCTACAATACTCTTTGTAATGTTTGTTCTTGCACTTAATAGGTACGAACAAGAGAAAATTGAAGCTGAAGACACTACTGATTAAAAAACTATAAACCTCTCCTCTGTATAATTAAATCATGGAACAAATAGTAGATATTATCACAACAATCGTACAAGTAATTATCGTCGGTATAGTTATTTTTAGACTTTTCAGAATACTAAGACCCTTCGAGAGAGGTCTAATAGAGAGATTCGGAAAATATAACAGAGAAGCGAGTCCAGGTTTAAATATTGTTATACCTTGGGTTGAACGTCTCATCATAGTTGACATGAGAGAGCAAGTTATTGACGTACCTCCACAAGAAGTTATTACAAAAGATAACGTAAACATCACAGTTGATGCTGTCATATATTACGAACCAACAGATCCAAAGAAATTAGTTTATAACGTAGGAGACTTCATTACCGCTGCAACAAAACTAGCTCAAACTAACTTAAGAAATGTTGTAGGTGATTTGGAACTAGACGCAGCACTGACTTCTAGAGAAAATATTAATACTCAATTAAAACTTATTCTTGATGAAGCTACTGACAAGTGGGGTACTCGAGTTGTAAGAGTTGAGATTCAAAGAGTAGATCCACCACAAGATGTTCAAGATGCAATGAACAAGGTCATGAAAGCTGAAAGAGACAGAAGAGCAGCAGTTACTCAAGCTGAGGGTGAGAAAAAAGCTGCAATTTTGACCGCTGAGGGAGAAAGACAGTCACAAATATTATCTGCACAAGGTGAAGCAGAAGCTCTTAAAGCTGTTGCGGATGCACAAAAATATGAAAAAATTGCAGTCGCACAAGGTGAAGCAGAGGCTATTGAACAAGTCTTTAATGCAATTCATAAAGGAAATCCATCAAATGATTTGATCGCTATTAAGTATCTTGAATCATTAGAAAAAATTGCCGATGGAAATGCAACCAAGATATTCTTACCAGCTGAATTATCAGCGACATTGGGAAGTATTGGGGCTATCTCTGAATTATTTAAAGAAGATAAAGAAGAATCAGATAAACTTACTGACGAATAAGTAAATACCTATTAGTAGAAGTGAGATACCACTTACTTTATTTATTAAAATTTTTGTCTTGTCAGATGAATTCTTGAAGAAGTAATCACTAGTAAATGCATAGGTAATATCTGCAATAAAATTTATAGCTAAAGTGATAAGACCAAGATAAATTAAGCTCACGAAATAACTTGTTTCGTCTGACATATAAATTGGCAACACAGTGAGATAAAAAACCCACATTTTAGGATTCAAGAGATTAACTTGAAAACCTGATAGAAAAGCAGAATTATCAGCTAGTTTTTTTTGGGTACCTGCATTTGATGTAATTGTTTGGCAGCCCTTAAAAATAATATAGATAGAGCCAATAAAGTAAATGATATTAATCATGACAGGTACAGTGTTAACTAAAAGACTTACAACTATTGCAGAAACTAAGGTTATTCCTATTGCTCCAACAGCAGCTCCTATACCAACCTCAATACCCTTACGTCGTGAATTCTGGACAGATTGATTTACAACTAAAGCAATAATCAAACCAGGGCTAAAAGCAACGCTAAATTGGATTATTAAAAAAGGGAGTAAAACTGTAGAACTAATCACACAAGTGCAGTACTAGATTCAAGCTTTACTTTTTTGAAGCTCAGGAACTCCAAGAACCATACTTATTTCAAGATCTTTATACTCTTCTGCTATCTGATTACCAATAATAATTAGCAGCTCAAGTGTTGCCTCTTTTTTTCCTTCATTAGCTCCAAAAGTACGGGGAGCATCAGTGTATTGTTTTTTTAAATTACTAAATAGTTCTGTTGATTCTGTTTTATTGAAATTATCAGAAATCATTTTTTTAGTAATTGATTCAAAACTTTTTCTTTGTCTTCTTGGTAGGTTAAATTTCATATAGATATACTAACTAGCTATTGATTCTTACTTGTAGAGAGACTTCATAATCTTCTGAGTACTTAACTGTATCTAGTTCAGTAAAATCAAACTTTTCATGAAAACTAAACGATGGTGTATTTTTGCTGGGAAGTAAATTTATTTCAGCTGTTAAGTGTGAAATGTTATTTATTTCAGCAAAGTTAACAACTTCATCATAAAGTTTTGAACCTATAGACCTTTTCCTATAATTTTTATCAACAGCTATTCGATCAATATATAAAAAATCACTTACTCGTTTGCTAATTTCATTGAAATTTTTATGTTCTATATCATTCATATAAGAGTTTGTTGTTTCAGTATTTTGGAAACAAATTACAAAACCGACAACTTCATTATCCACAACTGCGCATAAGTTATAATCCGAGTTCTCTAATGAGTTTTGAAGCCCTTCTAATGTTTTAGATCCAACTGCAGGGGTGTTCTCTTGATTAATTCTGTGACACTCTACTAAGTTTTCACTGCTGATTTTGATTATTTTCATTTGATACTCATAAAATTATACATTGTATGTATAAAATGCTAAATTGTTCATATGGGAAATACTACAGTATTAATGAGTTCACCGGAATACTTTAAAGTCGAATATTCTATCAACCCATGGATGGTTGAGGGTGTCAGTGTAAACCTTGAGCTAGCAAAACAGCAATGGGAAAATCTAAAAACAACAATTGAACAGGCAGGTGCTTCTGTTGAGGTAGTCCCACCCCACGAACAATATCCAGACTTAGTGTTTACTGCAAATTCAGGAATAATTAATGAAGATAAAGTTTTAATTGCAAATTTTAAATTCAAAGAGAGACAAGGCGAAGAGGAAATTTACTCTAATTGGTTCACAGAAAATGGATACACAGTATCGAGAATTCCATCTGACTTCAAATTTGAGGGAAGAGGCGATGCATTTGTTTTGGATGAATATCTTGTCGGCTCTTATGGCATAAGAAGCGATAAAGAAGCCCTTTTATACATAGCTAGTGAGTTTGGACTTAAGCCAAAAATTGCAGAGTTAGCTGATCCAAAATTTTATCACTTAGATACCTGTTTTCAGCAACTACCAACAGAAAATAAAGATGCAATTTTCTATCCAAAAGCATTTAAGGATGAGACATTATCTGAATTTGCTGACATCTTTAACTTAATTCCAGTCTCTGAAAATGATGCTAATAAATTGGCATGTAATGCTGTAGTGATTAATGACACAGTAATTTTTCCATCAGAAGATATTGAAGTAATGGAAAAAGTCAGAGAACTTGGACTCAATGCTGTCTCTGCAAATGTTTCAGAGTTTCTTAAATCTGGCGGTGCATGCCAGTGTCTTGTAATTACATTAAAGTAAGAATATGATTCTTAAAGCTATTTTTTGGCCAATTAAAAAGTTATTGCTCTTTCCAATAAAGATTCTTTTTTATGGAACACTCCTATTTATTGTTGGAATTTTAGTTTTTCAATATAGAGCTGACTATGACGTAGATGTAAGCCCATTGAGTGTTGCTGAGTATGAAAATTGTATCAATGTTATTGATGACTATGATGTCACCATAAATCTACTATCACAGTATGTTGAAAAACTTGATAGTCAGCAACAATCTTTTCTATACAGTTATCTACCAGATTCATTTAGTGTCTTAACAACGCCTCAAGAGATAAGTGAGGAAGACTTTCAGAATGTCAGAACATTTCTAAAGAACTACTTACAGGCTGGAAGGTTCCCGGGTATGGGAGGAAAAGCCCTAGCTCCTCAAGCTGCAAGTTTATGCAGAGATGGATTAAGTTAAATCTTCAACACTTGCATTCGTTAACTCAACAAGTGTTTCAGGTGAAAGAAAAAACTTACTAACTCGATTTCCACCACCTATAAAAACCTTCTCTCTATTCATGACATTTTTATCCACGTAAATTTTTATACTCTCTGGAAGGCCTAAGGGACTGATTCCTCCATATGTTTGTTCCGTCAGTAGTTCAGCTTCTTCTCTGGAAGCAAAACTTAGTTTTTTAGAATTTAAGACAATCTTCCCTTTATGGTTTACATCTAATCTATCTACGCCAAGTACACAAAATAAAGCATAAAACTCTTCTGGTTTCTTAGACTTTATTAAAATTGCATTACACGAGTCTTCTATTTTGTATCCGTAGTGGTCACAAAAGCTCTGTGTATCTGAGAATTCATCTTTACACTCAAAGATTTCTAGATTTTCTTGATTCTCACCATAAATGTTTTCTACTGTTTTATGAATATCTACCATATGAATAATGATATATGATTTATTTATGTAGTATTCTTTTATGGAATTTAAAACAATCATCGAGCCTTTTAAAATAAAATCTGTTGAACCACTCGCAATCACTACTCCAGAAGAGAGAAAAGAGTACCTAGAAAGAGAACACTGGAATTTATTTGGTCTTCAGTCACAAGAGGTCACAATAGATCTATTAACTGATTCAGGAACTGGTGCAATGTCATCCGAGCAATGGGCAGCAATTATGAGAGGCGATGAAGCCTATGCAGGTTCTCATTCTTGGCAAAGGTTTAATAAAGTATTAACTGAACTTACAGGGTACAAACATATCATTCCAACTCACCAAGGCAGAGCCAGTGAGAAAATTCTTGCAACAATAACCGTTAAAGAGGGTGACATTATCCCAAGCAACAGCCATTTCGATACAACAAGAGCTAACTTTGAGGCTGCTCTTGCAACACCAGTAGATTTACTTTGCAAAGAGGGATTAGATCTTTTAACTCCAGCACCATTTAAAGGAAATATAGATTTAGAAAAATTAGAAGCCCTACTAAATAGTGATGATATAGACAAAATTCCTTTCGTTTTAATGACAATTACAAATAATACAGGTGGAGGACAACCTGTATCAATGGAGAATCTTAAAGCCGTAAAAGCTCTGTGTGAAAAATATAATAAGATGTTTCTTCTAGATGCTTGCAGATTTTCAGAAAATGCGTGGTTCGTATCACAAAGAGAAGACTCTTATAAAGATATTGAGATAAGAGAGATTGCCAAAGAGGCGTTTCGCTTAGCTGATGGTTGTACCATTAGTTTAAAAAAAGATGGTTTCGGTAACATTGGAGGCGTTCTAGCTTTTAATGACGATGCTCTCGCAGAGGCAGCTAAAAATGTATTGATATTAACTGAAGGTTTTCCCACATACGGTGGACTTACAGGAAGAGATTTAGATGCATTAGCTCAAGGTTTAATCGAAATTACAGATAGAAACTATCTTGAATATCGTGCACGATCCATTTCGTATTTAGCAGAGAAAGCTCTTGAGTATGGAATACCTATCGTCCAACCTGCAGGTGGACATGCTCTTTATATAGATGCAAAAACATTTCTTCCTCACATTCCTCCACATCAATATCCGGGACATTCACTTGCATGTGAGATATATCTGATAGGTGGTGTTAGAGCTGTTGAGCTCGGAACATTGGCATTTGGGGTTGCTGGAGAAGATGGAAAAGATGATACTCCTGCAACACACGAGTTAGTTAGACTTGCTGCTCCCAGAAGATCATATACACAAAGTCATTTTGACTATGTCGCTGAGGTTCTTGAAAAATTAGTAGAGACTAAAGATAAATTAAAAGGCTATGAAATTATAGAACAACCACAACTACTTAGACACTTTACCGCAAAGTTAAAGCCGTTAGTTTAATTTTTTAAACCAAGAAAATGATATATAATCAATGCGGTTGAATGAGGTATTAGGTGATTAATAAAAAATATTTTATTATTTTTCTTTTATTCCTTACAACCTGTTCTGAAAATTCATTACCTATTAATGAAACAACAACTACTTCAACTACATTAATTTTAAATGAAATAAGCAATGAAGAAGAACCAGATATTTACGTTATGTTACTTTGGCATCAGCACCAACCTTATTATCCAAAAAACGCAGATGGGCACTTTACTAAACCGTGGGTAAGATTGCATGCTACGAAAGATTATTTAGATATGGTTGAACTTGTCCAAAAGTATGAAGGTCTCAGAGTTACCTTTAACCTTACACCAACTCTTTTAAATCAATTAAGAGAACTGGAGAATGGTGTAAAAGATATATATTGGGTACACACTGAGATTGAAGCAGAAGAATTAGATGATGATCAAAAAACATTTATTAGAAATAGATTCTTTGATATAAGTTCAAGAACAATAAATAAATCTTCAAGATACCTAGAACTTAAGAATCTTAGACAATTTCCTGAGAAATGGACTGAGGCAGACTATCTAGATTTACAAGTATTATTTAATCTTGGTTGGACTGATCCTAAGTATTTATTGAAAGAACCACTTAATTCTATTAACCGTAAAGAGTCAAATTTTACAGAAAATGATAAAGCCACTGTACTTGAAGTTCATATGGATATAATTCAAAAAGTAATCCCCACACATCTAAAAGCTTATCAAGAAAATGATATTGAAATCATAACTACTCCGTATGCACACCCAATACTTCCACTTATTCATGATTCAAATCTCGGAAAAATTGGAGATACACAGTCTCCTTTTCCAGAAAACCATTACAAATATCCTGAAGATGCACAAGTTCATGTAACAAAAGGAAAACAGGTCTTTGAAAACAATTTTGGATTTTCTCCTAATGGTATGTGGCCAGGAGAAGGTGCAGTTGCTCAGGATGTTTTAAAATATTTTAATAATGAGAATATATCTTGGATAGCCTCAGGAGAACAGCCTCTATCTAAATCATTAGATGTTAGATTCCAACGCTGGGTTGGGGGAGTATCTTCAAAACCAGAATTACTTTACAGGCCTTGGAATACCAAACTAGATAATGGAGAATCTGTAGCAATATTTTTTAGAGATAATTATCTTTCGGATAACATGTTTAGCTACTCTAGCAAGAGAACAGATCTTGCAGTTGCTGAGTTTGAAAACACAATGCTGAAAATTCGTGAAAAAACAACTGACTTAGAATTTACCCCAGTGGTTTCGATTATTGCTGATGGCGAGAATTTCTGGGAGTCTTATTCCAATGACGGTATAGATTTTCTTAACGGAATGTATGACGTTCTTACAAAATATGAATGGATTCAAACCGTTACCCCTTCTGAATATTTAGAAATGCATCAAAAAAATCTAGACGTCATTGAAAATCTTTACCCTGCATCTTGGTTTCAACCAAATTATGCAACCTGGATAGGAGAGATTGACGAAAATGTAGCTTGGGATTATTTATATCAGGTAAGAGATGATTTTGAAGTAGCTAAAAACTCTAATAATTACTCAAGTGACCAAATAAATGCTGCGTACGAATATATACTCCTCGCCGAAGGATCTGATTGGTTTTGGTGGTATGGAGACGATCAGGATTCTAGTGTAGATGAATACTTTGATAAAGCCTTTAGAACTCTATTATCAAACGTATATATTGAGCTAAATATAGAAATACCAGAATTTTTAGATGAACCCATTAATAATTATTAAGCTATAAATATGACAAAATGGAATTGGCCTCTTCTTGCAGTAATTACTTGGCTCACAGCTTTTATTACTGGAGTGTGGGCAGATTATGGTACTGATGAGGGGATTTTTACAATCACCAATCTCCTTACCGGTATGACAGCATTAGGTTTTTTCATTTACTATTTGAATACTCGCAAGAAGCAAAGTTAAATTAAAAATACCTTACCGTTTTAAAACAGACAACTGTACTATCTATTTAGAAGCTGTCTTTTTAAGAATTAGTGTTGCAACACTATAAGCTTCAAACAGTAGAAGAGGGGACCTTTCATTCTCTCTTTTTCTGTTTCTGGGGTAGCTAAAAAATTACATTACCTGTATGGATTGTAAAATGTCAATATGAGTTTATGGAAGACATTTTTAAAATGGGAAAACAAGGTATTCTCAGCACCGTATAGATGGTTGCTTAAAAAAGGCATTGTAACCATAGGAAAAATCGCTAAAAAAATTTATCTCTCTATGGATGATTTGTACGAAGAAAAATTCCTAGATGAATATAAAGGTAACCCAAATTGGCCTGGGGATGATTGATAACTGGATCGAATTAAGATAGTACAGACAAAACAGTCACTATTGAATTAAACTAACTTTACTAAATATTGGATAAAAAATGTATGAAATCATAGCTAAAATTCTTTCTCAAAAATTTAACAAACTTGAAAATCCGCAAAACCCAAAAGAAAGAAAGAAACAAATCATTCAAGTGATTTTATGGAGTACTGTAGCAATAGTTAGTTTTGTTACTTATGCTCCAAGGGGAGTTAGTACCTCAGAAATCATTGTCGCTATTGTAAGTTTTTTATTGTTCATTTATTTTGCGATTCGTTGTTTAAAGTATTTTAAAATTTTGTAGCCTGTATTTCTAAAATACTTAATCAATATTATTTTTCGTTCAGAAGTTTCTGTTCTTTTATAGGACTTTTTCCGGTATCAACTTTTTGTTTATAGGCTTTATCAAAAGCTTTTAACTGCCATCCATCCATTCTGGACCTTCCAATCTCAACAACTTTTTTCTGTTCTTCATCTGAATAGGATGACCATTTTTTAATCTCATCAGTAGTACGAGCACACCCGTAACACAGATCACTATTTGGATCAGTTACACATACGTTTATACATGGGGATACAATTGCCATTTCTATATACTAATTTGTTCTAAGAGTTTGCCTGCGACATTTTTAAGCTCTTCTTTAGGGTTCAATAGACCCTTGGGTCCACATTCATAAATTCCATTGAATTCATTACTATCAATATAATCATACTGACCTCCTAAAAAATATCTATCGCCAGAAACATGTCTTAAAATTTCGCCTACTACCTTTCCACTTAGGGATGTTTTATCAAACTTCCCCTCACAGACTACAGTGATTGGAGAGCGTGGAATTTTATGAATCAAACTAGTTTCCTTAAGGAAGAATTCTGCACCAGAAATTATTTTACACCCAAGAATCTTCTCAAATACAAAAGACAGGCCACCAGCAGCACCAGTATTTTTGTCATACGGATCGAGTGTAATATTTAGAGCAGTAGCTAATAATTCATATATTCTTTGCAGTTGTTCTTGAGTTTGGGTGATTTCTTTTCTATTCAGTCCCTTTTGTGGTCCATATGCTGATATTGCTGAGTTATTACCTAATAACGGAATGGCAGTATCCGTTAAAACCTTCATTTCCAAATTTGTAAAAGAATCAAGAATTTTTACTGAACTAATGCGTGCAAAATCTTTTGGCTTTGGGTCTGTAATTAGTTCCTCATCTGAATAAAAATCTATTCCAAGAGAACTTAATAACCCGATACCGCCATCGACTGTTTTAGAACCCCCCAAACCTAAAACATCAACCTCTCTTATTATTTGAGATAGGCATGACGTGTTTAACTCATAAGGATGCAGTATTGAATTATTCACTCCTATTAATGATGCAGATTCAAAAAAAATCTGATTATTAATACTTAGAGATTCTGCCGGTATCCAGTTACCTGCAAAGTCTTTTTTCATAACTGTTTGATATATTGGCATGTTGTAATGCTTAAAAATTTCCGTTGAGCCTTCTCCTCCATCTGTTACTGGAAAAAATTTAGCTTGTATATCAGAATTCTTAAATACAGATTTTATAATTCCTAACACTTCAGAGGCAGAGAGTGTTCCGGAAAATTTATCACTGTAAATATTAACTTTCATGACTTAAGTTTATTTATAGATAGCCCTTAAACCTAATAAAATAAAATAATGAACATTGGATTTCTATCAGACAAAAATGGGTTTAGAGCTCCTTTGCATCCAGATTCACTTACAAAATATAGCAAAACAAAATTATTTGTAGAGAAAGATATATTCAAAAATCTTGACCTAGATTTAAAAGACTATAAAAAACTTAAAAATTTGAATAAAACAGCATTGAAGCAAATGGATGTAGTTTGCTTTGTTGATTCTATAGACCTCAATATAGTTAAATCGCTAAAGCCAAATACAAAAATTATTGGTCTCTTTGACGAAAAGACAAAAAAGGAAATCATGAAATTAAGGCAAGATGTAGCACTATATGATTTTTTCAAACTTCCTAGAATTTCAAGAGCACAGAATATGGATGCTCTTTCATCACAAGCAAACCTGCTTGGGTATGCATCAGTACTAAGAGCTTCATTAGAGACATCAAATGTTATTCCAATGATGACCACTGCAGCAGGAAATATTTCACCAGCCAAAGTATTAATTCTAGGCATAGGTGTGGCTGGTTTACAGGCTATCGCCACAGCAAAAAGATTAGGCGCACGTGTTTGGGGTTATGATGTAAGAGCAGATGTTAAAGACCAGGTTGAAAGTCTTGGTGCAAAATTTGTAGAAGCAAGTTCCACATCCCAAGATGGCGTGTATGCAAAAGAGTTGACGAAGAAAGAAGAAGCGGATTTAAAGAAAGCATTAGCCAATCAAGTTACTGAAAGTGATATCGTACTTACCTTTGCACAGATACCTGGAAAAAAAGCCCCACTACTAATTGATAAAAAAACAGTTTCTAAAATGAAAAAAAATTCCGTTATTGTTGATTTAGCTGCAGGAACAGGTGGTAACTGTGAACTTACAAAAGTCGGAAAAGTAGTTCAAAAAGATGGAGTAAAGATTGTTGGGGAAATGGATATTCTTAAAAATGTAAAACATGCTGCAACAAAGTTATATTCAGAGAATATTAGAAATCTTGTTCAGCTTCTTGAAGAAAATCCAGAAGATGAAATATTTGAAGAAATGAGTAAACATGACTGAGATTTTTCTATACACCTTATTAATTACTGCCATGGCCAGTTTTATAGGTTATGAACTGATTTCAAAAATACCTCAAACATTACACACCCCTCTCATGTCAGGCTCAAATGCAATTTCAGGCATTACCTTAATTGCAGGTATTCTTATTTATCCAAATGTAGTTGATGATGTATTACTTAAAACAATTGTGCTTATTGGGGTCTCCTTTGCGACTATGAATATAGTTGGCGGATTCTCTGTTACCGGCAGAATATTAGAAATGTTTAAGAAAAATGACTGAATCACTTTATCTTATCTCCGCAGTACTTTTTATCTTTGCGCTTAAATTGTTTTCAAGACCTTCGACTGCATTTCGTGCCAACAATTTAGCTATTGGAGGCATGGTTTTAGCAATCATCTCTGCATTTAACCTAAAGTTTGCCGATTATGATGTTGTGTTTTATTTAGTAATTCTCGTTTCAGCTGGGCTTGGAGTGGTTGTCTCTAACAGGGTACAGATGACACAAATGCCAGAGTTAGTTGGTATTTTTAATGGCCTTGGGGGTGGAGCATCAGGAGCTATTGCTTATGTGGAGCTCTCAAATAGCACTTTGGTTCTTTCAGATTTCTCAGTAGCTATATTTTCTATGACCATTGGTGTCTTTACTTTTTCTGGAAGTTTGATTGCAGTAGCTAAATTACGTGGAAAGTTAAATAGTTTCAATGCAACAGTAATCAATATTTTGTCAGGAGTATTACTGGTTGGGGTAATTACATTGCTTACAACTAAAATAGATTACTCAACTGAGTACATCATCATTCTCTCTTTACTACTTGGTATAACACGAGTGGTATTAATTGGGGGTGCAGATATGCCAGTGGTCATTGCATTCTTAAACTCCTTATCAGGAATTGCTGCAATGGCAGCAGGATTTATTGTGAACAGTATCATTCTGATCATAGCGGGTGCGTTGGTTGGAGCATCTGGAATTATTCTTACTCTTTTAATGTGTAGCGCAATGAATAGGACTATTTACCAAGTACTTAAAGGGGGTTTCGGAACAACGAAAATCAACAACGAATATGAGAAAGATCCGATTAGTACATCTGCAGAGGATATTGCTATTCAGTTAAGTTATGCAGACTCTGTTGTTATTGTTCCAGGTTACGGTATGGCTGTTGCGCAAGCACAGTCTGCAGTAAAAGAACTGACGAATACTTTGAAATCAAAAAATATTGAAGTGAAGTTTGCTATCCATCCGGTGGCAGGAAGAATGCCAGGACATATGAACGTTTTATTAGCAGAAGTAGATATTGATTATGAGGATATGTTTACCTTAGAAGATATTAATTCTGAGTTTTCCGCGACTGATGTAGTACTTGTTATTGGTGCGAATGACGTTGTAAATCCATTAGCAAGAACAGATGAAGACTCTCCAATCTATGGGATGCCAATCTTGGATGTGGATATGGCAAAACAGGTTGTTGTAATAAAAAGATCTATGTCACCAGGTTATGCTGGGATTGCTAACCCACTCTTTATTGAAGAGAATACGAAAATGTTATTTGCGGACGCAAAAGAAGGCTTAGAAAATATTGTTAAATCTTTTGAACTGGTATAAAAATTTATATATACTTTTTTAGATGATTAACGGTGATTATTTAGCAATAGAGAAACCTTTACTTTACCTTCATATTCTCGCCGGTTTTATTTCACTTGCTATTGCCTATATCCTTTTATTCATCAAGAAAGGTAATAAAAGACACAAAAAATTAGGGATGATTTATGTGTATGGGATGACAACTATTTTTCTCACTGCAATTCCATTAAGTTTGCTTGGAGAATTCAACCCATTTCTGTTTGTTATTGCCATTTTCTCCTTTTATCTAGCATTTTCAGGATATCGCCAAGGTCGAGATAGAAATGGAGCACGCGAGCAAATAGATAAAGTTCTAGGTGTATTCATTACTGCTACAAGTATTCTTTTTTATTCTATGGCTGTGAGTTTATATTTAATCGAAGACTCTATGTGGATTACCTCTGTTGTCTTTGGAAGCATAGCATTAGGTATGGGTATTAATGATTTTCGTCGTATGAAGATAGACGAACGTCCAGATTTTTATGACCGAACTAATCTGCATTTAAACCTTATGCTTGCGGGAACTATTGCAACTACAACCGCGTTTATTGTGACTTTAAATCCATTTTCGATTGATTGGCTTAACTGGGTTGCCCCAACTATTGTTGGAACTCCTATTATTATTTATTTCTCAAGAAGAGAGTTGGCTAAAAAAGTAACTTAAATTATTTAATACTTTTAGCTAACTTAAGTACATCTCTCATTGTTTTTACAATCTCATCAGATTTGAAATATCTTTTAAAGAGAATTTTTCTTGAATTTACAAAGGTGTCCTCAATTTTTAATCTTCTAAGTTCTTTCTTAGATGCTTCAACGATTTCTAGATTTCTTTTAATAAAAAGACCTGTTATGTATTCATCATCACCGTCAAAGTCACCTCTCCAGTTTATTTTCAGTCCCATATCAAAACTTTCTGGAAAATACGCAAAGAAAGAGACATACGTTGTTGAAGACTTACCATGGCTTCTTGTGTACACTTCAACTTCACAGTTGTACCCATCTAGTTCTCCAAATATCTTTTTTTTTCTAAATATATTTTTTGAAAGTACAGATGTAAAGCCTAACGTCTCTGCTGCATTAGAAAGTGCTGTATTAATTCGCTTATTTGAGAAAATAATGAGCCATACAATACCAACTACAAATAACACTGGTATGACGCTTAAGATTACCTCACTCATAATTTCATTGTATAAACGTATTGCTATGAATGTATGTTCTTTATTATTATGACTACATATGAATAAGATAGTTGACGTTCTAACCACACCCCTAGTAACTTTTCCACTCATACTTATCGGGATGAATGCGATTATTTATCAAATAGCTGGCAAAAAGATCGGAAAAATTTGGGGTGCAACAACAGCTATTTGGCTTATTTCAGCTGCAATTTATGTTTGGTAATCTTATTCTCTGTAGTTATTCCAAGTCATAAAAGAAAAAGGGGCGTGAACCCCTTCTTCAAAGCCAAACTTTTAACAACCGCATTAAAAGTTGACCAGTTAACAATCTAACAATGTAAAAAGCATATGAAAAGAGAAGTTTCTATTTTTATATAAAGTTTAAAACTCTTCAAGAAGATAAACCTACATAGGTTGTATAGTTGTTAACTTATGGACTAACTTACTTGTTCCCACAGAATAGGTAGGTTGATAGATAGGGAGCTTATGCTCCCTTTTCTATAGGATCTTAAGCAAAAAAAATAGAACCAGCTCCTAAAATCCCTTTTTCAAATTTGGTCTTTGCTAGATTTTGGGCTGGTTCTATAAGATAATTTTTACCGTGCTATTTTTACTCAATAGCACTTTTCCTGATAATCCAATTTCCCCCTAAGTAGATACTTCAAGGCTATCAAGAACATTAAGTGGTTTCTCATAAAAGCCAATGTTTTCACAAGGATAAGTTGATTGTGAAAGTCTTATCGATTAAAATGGTATCTTGTGTGACTAAATATTTTTGAAAATATATTTATTAAACACTTTCATTTTTTCAACCCAAGTGTCTTCATAAAAATAATGTACAGATGCAGCAACAGATGACAATAACGCATTCCCATCTTGTGGGGTAAAACAATAACCCGTCAACTGATTACCTTTTACGTGTAATGAATCAACTGCCACGACACCATGTGAGAGAATTCTTCCATGGTATCCATGGTCTCGACCGAAAGAGAAGACTTTATTGGAGGAGAGTTTCTCAGTAGACATAAGATGCTCACTATTATCTAACTCTTCCAGGACAGTATTAAGCTCTAGACTATTTTCAAATGTTAAGTTGAACCACAGCGTATGCATGTACTGGGTTGGTAGTTTTATCGCTGAGGAAAATAGATCTAACTCCAGACCATCTTGTTTGAATAATTCATAAACATCTCTTGCATGGTGCGTGCCAAAAGCTTGATTGTCATGTTTAGTAATAGTTGGAGATGGGGCGAAAGAGTCATTTTGGGAGACATCATTTGCCCTACGGAGACAAACAAATCTTCCATCACTCAATTCTCTGCCGGCGTCTTGAGTAAAAGTTTTAACAATTGAAGCCATATTGTGTGTGTTACAAGAGGCAACAAGGTATTTATTAATATCAGTGGTCAATAGATCGTTATTTATGCCCCAAGCAAAGAAGGGGCCAAAGCCGTGTTCTGATCCCTGAGCAAGATAGCGCTTACTAGGATCTAATTTCGAATACACCCTATCCCAATTGTCATTACCAGTTGGTGTGCAGTCGATAATTACTTGGGAGTCTAAATATGCGTTTGCAACATCACCAGCATCAAAACCTAATGTTTTAAAATCTGCAATAGTTTCTGTTTTAGTTACTAACTCAGCACCTTTTCTCTGGAGTGCCTCTACTTTTCCTCTTTCCTCAGTTAGTGGAGTTCTTTTAAAAAAGTAAACGTTGTCAATACCCAGTGCTGGTTTGTGTTCAGCAAGTAAACCAATAAGAGGTTCGCCAATTGTTCCAGTTCCCACGACTAAAATGTTTTTACTCAATATAATATAAGAATATCAAAAATTATGAATAACAACTCCATTTTCCAGTTTTCCCAAGAACACACTGACGGTGATGCCTCTTTAACAGATTTACTTGGAGGTAAAGGTGCAAACTTAGCTGAGATGAGCAAAATGGGTATTCAGGTCCCGCCAGGTTTCACAATCACAACTGAGGTTTGCAACTACTTCATGGAACATGCAAAATTACCAGATACTTTAGAAAAAGAAATTAAGGTAGCTGTCGAGAAACTTGAACAATACTCCGGTAAACAATTCGGTGGAGAAGGTACGCCACTACTGTTATCTGTTCGTTCAGGCGGTAAAGTATCTATGCCGGGAATGATGGACTCAATTCTAAATATTGGTTTAAATGATGAAAATGTAAGTAAGTTAGCAGAGGCATTCAATGATGAGAGATTTGCTTTAGATTCATACAGGAGATTAATTCAAATGTACTCCAATGTAGTGTTGGGCTTGGAACATGAGCGCTTCGAGGCAGTCATTGCTAACAAAAAAAGAATGGATAATGTTACCTCTGATGCAGATTTTAATGTTGATCAATTAAATTGGATTATCGATGCTTTTAAAAATACAATCGAGAGATTCTCTGAAGTTCCATTTCCACAGGATCCTCAGGATCAACTAGTTGGTGCTGTAGAAGCAGTTTTTGCTAGTTGGCTAAACGATAGAGCTGTAACCTATAGGAAAATTAATAATATTTCTGACACATGGGGAACAGGGGCAACAATTCAAACCATGGTTTTTGGTAATTTAAATGAAAAGTCTGGTACAGGAGTAGCTTTTACAAGAAATCCATCCGATGGGGTTAAAGAATTATATGGAGAGTATTTAATGAACGCACAGGGAGAAGATGTTGTTGCAGGAATTAGAACACCATTACCACTCAATAAAGAAGCATTAACTGGCGGTGACTCTTTAGAAATAAAGCATCCCAAGGTTTATGAAGAGATAATTAATATTGCTAGCAAGCTTGAAAATCACTTTAAAGAAGTGCAAGACATAGAATTTACAATCGAGAATGAAAAAATCTTCTTACTGCAGACAAGAAAAGCCAAAAGAACTGCTCAAGCAAGTGTCAAGATTGTAATTGATATGGTTGAAGAGGGAGTTGTTACTAAAAAAGAGGGACTCTTGATGGTTGATGCTAATAATATAAATAATCTTTTACACCCACAGTTTGTGGAATCTCAAGAAAAAAAATTCTTTAATAAAGCTTTGAATGCATCGCCTGGAGCAGCAGTTGGTGAAATTGTATTTGATGCAGATAAAGCAGAGGAAGAGGCAACAAAAGGTAGAGATGTCATTCTCGTGAGAGATGAAACAAGCCCAGAGGATATTCACGGTATGCACTCTTCTGTAGGAATTCTGACAACAAAAGGTGGCATGACTAGTCACGCTGCTGTTGTTGCACGAGGCATGGGTAAGCCATGTGTTGTTGGAGCTGAAAACCTTTTTATTGACCTAGAAGAGAAAACTATATCAAATGGAACCATCACCCTCGAAGAAGGAGATTTAATTTCTCTTGATGGAACATTAGGTGAGGTATATATAGGAGAGTTAGAATCGGAACCACCCAAGCTTTCTGAAGAGTTCAATACACTTATGGAGTGGAGTGATGAATTTAGAAGAATGAAGGTTAGAGCTAATGCAGAGACAACGATGGACACAACAAAAGCTTTAGAGTTTGGAGCTGAGGGCATTGGTCTTTGTAGAACTGAACATATGTTTTTTGAAGGAGAGAGAATCATTCCTATGCGTGAGATGATAATGTCTGACAGCGTGCAGGGAAGAAAAAGAGCATTGCGTAAATTAATCAAATACCAGGTGGCTGATTTCGAATCTATTTTTAAATTACTACAAGAAAAACCAATTACTGTACGACTCCTTGATCCACCTATGCATGAGTTTTTGCCTAAGAGTGATATTGAAATGACAGATTTAGCAAATGTTATAGGTGTTACTCCTACTTATGTGAGGGAGATGCTTTTAAGACTCTCAGAAAGCAATCCTATGCTTGGTCATCGTGGAGTAAGGCTTGGATTGAGTTATCCAGAAATTTACGAAATGCAAGTTGAAGCAATTTTGAAAGCTGCACATAAGTTGTTTAAAAAAGATGGAGTAAAGGTGACTCCTGAAATAATGATTCCACTTGTTATGAATGCTTCAGAGCTAGAGCAAATGAAAGAAATTCTTATTCATAAAATTCAAAAGGTAGAAAAGAAACTGGATTTTGAATTTTCTTACACCATAGGAACAATGATTGAGTTACCAAGTGCAGCATTAAACTCTACTGCGATTTCAGAGCATGCAGATTTCTTTTCATTTGGAACTAATGACTTAACACAGACTACCCTTGGTCTCTCAAGAGACGATGCTTCGAAGTTTTTAAATGAATATGTAGAAAGAGATATTTTTAGTGTTGATCCTTTCGTCTCAATTGACGTTGAGACAGTCGGAAAATTAGTTGAAACATCAGTTCTTGATGGTCGAAAAAAGAATAAAGATATCAAAATAGGTGTTTGTGGTGAACATGCTGGTGAAGCAGATTCAATAAACTTTTTTAATACTTTAGGGATTGACTACATATCTTGTTCCCCCTTTAGGATTCCAACTGCTCGATTAGCAGCTGCACAAGCTGAAATTACTAAATAATTAAATTTCTTTGATACATAGTCTCTACTTTTAGAGTCTTAGTTAGTAGGATAAAAACATGATCTTAAAAGATAAAAAAATATTAATCACAGGTATTTTAACTGATAAAAGTATTGCCTATGCATCTGCTCAGGTTGCAATAGAAAATGGAGCACAAGTTGTTGCTACCGGATTTGGTAAAGGCCTTAGAATTACAGAAAGAGCTGTTAAAAGATTGTCTGATGATATTCAAGTTTATGAAATGGATATTCAAAATCCTGAACAAGTTGAGACAGCTATGGGCAATATAAAAGATAATTTTGGTAATCTTGATGGAATCCTTCATGCTATTGCGTTTTCTCCAACTGAAGCAATGGGAGGTAATTTCATGAATACTAAAGTAGAGGATGCGCTAACTTCCTTTGAAGTATCGGCATTTTCCTTGAAAACTCTAGCCCAGGGTTTCTCACCTATTTTAAATAACCCTGGATCAATTGTTGCTTTAGATTTTGATAACTCACAAGCTTGGCCAGGATATGATTGGCAGGGAGTGGCAAAATCAAGTCTTCAATCGATTGTCCGCTATTTAGCTTTTTATATGGGTAAAGAAGGAGTCCGAGTAAATGCAGTTGCTTCTGGTCCTCTAGCTACAACAGCAGCAAAAAATATCCCTGGATTTGGAGAAATGAATGATGAATGGGATGAGAGAGCACCTCTTGGATGGGACTCCAAAGATGCATTACCGGTTGCAAAAGTGGTTAACTTTCTACTTTCTGAATTTTCTGAGGCTGTATCAGGAGAGATAATCCATGCTGATGGGGGAGCACACTCCGTTGGTGGAAAGATGTTACCTTAATAGCCTGAAGACCCTGCCACTGTAGGATCTCCTACGTCTCCATCTTGAAAAATATCTCTTATTGTACTTAAATCTGGTTTGCTGATTACTGGTGCTATATATGTGTTAAACAACTCATAGCCCAATGGATTATTTGCAAGAATACCTGATGGTGTCCGTACACTGTCGCTCCATTCGGGAGAAAGTGATCCATTTTCCCATAAACTTGTGTATTCAAACATACTGAAATTAAGCAAGTACAAATATTCTTTCTGAGCAACTTCAAACATGAATGGATCAGACTTCCAAGCATCTCCACCATATCCTTCTGAATCCCAAAGCCCTCCATCATAAGCTTCCTGCATTGCGGCATATGTCGGTCCACTTGCCCAATCTGATGAAAATTCAGAATACTGTTTTAAAGCTAGAGCATCTAAACCGCTCATATGAATTGTATGAAATACGTGTTCAATAACTTCTGCTGCATCAGTATCACCATTTCCGAAACCTTCACCAGATGAATTTAGATACCAGACCATGTCGTTGTCATAGTGTGAATCAAATAAATAATCTAAATCATAACTCTCAGCAGACATTAGAAAGTTTGGACTGTAATCATCTCCACCACCACGCGCTACTTTTTGAAGAGTCGGCATTCCAGCATGATAGGTACCACTATCACCTCTCAATGTTTTGATAAAGGTCTTTTGTTTATCTGCATCTATGTTTTCACCAGTTGGATCTGTAAATAGTTCAACCATTCGTGCAACTTTTTCTATAAAAGCATCTGGGACGGCAACTTGTCCTCCAACATTTCCTGCTGCCATAATTCTTACACCATTAATAGTTACTTCACGTTTGAAAAATTCACTAGGTATTTCAACAATACGGTCTTTGTCATATGCTTGGATAGTAAGAACATCAATGATTTCACCTTTTTGATATACAGGAATTGTAGTAGTTGTGGTAGTAGTTGAAGATGTAGTGGTTGTCTCTTCCTCAACAACTGAAGTCTCTTCCTCAACAACTGAAGTCTCTTCCTCAACAACTGAAGTCTCTTCCTCAACAACTGAAGTCTCTTCCTCAACAACTGAAGTCCCTTCCTCAACCCTACTAGAAATTGCATCATCTGAATTTCCACAACAGATAACCAATAAAGATAAAAGAAGTAACGATATTTTATTAGAAATTTTATTATTCATGGGTGAATCCTAACATCGAGGGATACTAAACCGTTACAGGAAGGATTATTCATTTATTTATACCATTCCCAAGTATGAAAGTTGAAATCATATTCTCCGTTCAAATAACTTTCACTTTCTACTGGTAAATATGTATTAGGCCTTCCACAATAATAATCTGCTACATAAAATCTTCCATCAGCACCTCCAACCGTTCCGCCGGAAAGAAAAGTACCTTTAAATCTCTCACAACTTACATCGAAAACATCTTTTTCTTTTATGAAGTAATACTGACGCAAAGCCTCTGCTATTGCTCTTTCCTCTTCATCCAAAGCTGGATGAAGATTAAGGTTTTCATAAATACGCATAATTGATTGATATGTAAACCTAGTCCAAATGTCTGTGGGGTCATAACTGACTGCGGTTCTCAATATTTCTAAAGATTTAAAGAAGTAAAATAAAGATTCTTGTTCTTTCCCTTCCTGTAAATAGGCTATAGCAATATCTGCATAATTGTTTGCAAGCCCATTATGGGTACGCATAAAACTTTCAAAGTTACTATCCCACCAAAATGGATTACTTCCATCTACTGCGCGCCCCAATTTAACCGGATCTTGTCTTACATTTTCTAGCCTACAATCTTTTAGTTCTACATTTAGTTGTTCCTTATTTGCAAAACACACTGTGGTTGTTAGTTCATCGAGATAGGCTTGTAAAAGTGCTACAGCTTCCCATGATGCTGCAGAAGCAAACTCTTTTAACTCAAGTAAATCTTTATCTAACTGAGCTTTATCAATGCCATTATCTCTATTTATGTTGACTCTTTCATTCAAAACTGTGTTAAGAAAAGCATTACCTCCATTAATACTATTGGCTACATCATAAGCTTTAGTAAATGAATTGTAAGCATCTTCAGGCTTGACAGAGTTGGACCATCCGTTTTTTTCCATTATTAAACCTTTAACTAGATAAGCATGTGGAAGATTTGGTATGAGTTCAATTGCTTCTTCTATAAATTGTAATGAGTTGTCTTCCAGAGCTTTAAAGAAGAGTTCTTTATAAAGATCTATGTTCGATACTTTTATAGAGCCATTTTCAATCTTGGTATTTTCTATTTTACTTAAGCCTATGTAGCTTGAAGAGTCTAAAAGTAATTCCTTTAAGTTAATATTTGCATTTGCCTTATTATCCCAAGCGTAGTTCATTGATAATCTGTAATCTCTCCAAGAGTTATTGGGTTCTGAGTTGATTAAGTTTTCCTGTATACCGCTGTTGAATACGATTTCTGCCTCGCTGAATGGTCTCTCAGCAATATTAACTATTGCTACATTGAGTTGTTTTGGTTCATCACCATAGGCATAAGAACGTGGACCAAAGTGCTCTATATAATCACCAATATCCCATGAAATTACTTCTTCTGCAAAAACTTCATTATCTTCATTACAGATATACTCAAACTTAGTTTCAACACAACCTTGAATTGAGGGATTTACTAAATTGTAATATGTTTCTGAAACTTCATTTGCTTTCATGACACCAGCAGCATATAGAAAAATATCACTCGTTTGTTTAATTATGCTGTCAATGGCTACAGCTTTAAATTTTCCATCTTGGAATACCAATTTTGTATCTACTGTATTTGATATATTTTTTGAAATTTTTACATTCTTATAATTACGGCCATCAGGCATTAGGATTTTAAATCCGCCCTGTAAGGAATTTATAGCTGTAGTGTGAGGGGTTAAATGTTGACCATCATCAGAAAGAGAACCTCTATTTGGAGCTGGGAAAGGATCACTAATACCACCATCTGTTTGACCAAAAATAGAATGTTCATATTCATGTAAGAAAGCTGACATAGTGGGATTTCCCATCATGAGAACAGCTTGAAGCTCCATGTGAGCCTTACCATCAATCCATGGGCCAAATTTTATATCTGTTGATTTAGCAGGAGAGGGATCACCATTTTTAAGATAGTAATCATGATAAAAACCTGTTCCACGAATATGGTCATTAAGTCTCATCATATGACCTCTTGAAAATTCTTCTCGTGGTTTAATAACTATCATATTGATATTGTCATCAAATAATTTAAACACATAGCGATAAAGCAGTGAATCTTCGTTTGGGGAAAAGACAATTGGATTATTAAAGTTATCGTACTGTGTATAGTCATAACCAATGTTGAGAAACATACCTGAATCAGTTAGTACAACATTTTCACTTATTTGATAAATCTCTTCACTATCTCTTAGTGCAGGATCTAAGATATACAGTTTATTAATTTTTTCATATACAGTGTTATTGAAACTAACTGTCTTCGCAACAGTTATACAGTTATTTGTATAAACACCATCTCCTTTAACGGTATCACCATGAGTTCCATCATCATAAACATATGCTTTTTCAGAGTTCCCCTTTTGTGATGAAGAAAATGAGTCTTCTAATTCCAGTTTTGTAAGACCATTTCTAGAAGATTTATCATCTACAATAGTTACCTGTGTTGCTTCATCGGCGAAAATTACCTCTGGGTTGAAATAAATTTCATACTGATTATCTGCATATCTTGTTCCGAAAGATCTACGCATATATTCAGTTCTATATATACTCGTTGGAAAGAATCGCTCAACCTCTTGAGGATTAGTAAAACTATTATCTGAAACTGAAGCATCACAACTATCTGCCCGTTGTGGTTCAAAAAGATTTGGAGTAGAGCAATTTAGATTTCCATTTTGTATATCGCACAATCTATTGATGTTTAAACTCCTACCTGCATTAGAAGTCAGGGATGATTCTTCATCAGAAAATGACCCAATCTCTTTACCAATTTCTCCTTCTCCACAAAGAGGAAGTAGTTTAGTTTTTAGAATTTCTATCTCTTCTTTAGTTTGATCTAAATATGATCTAATAAATGTTAAACCTTCAGGAGTTGGCTTAAGTCTGTCACCTTTAAGTAGATTTTTTATTTTTGTATCACTGATAACAATATTATCTAGAGAACCAAGATCTATATTTTCAATAAAATCATACTCTGCTTCTCTTTCGTATTCATCCTTTCTGTCTTCAGGGAAGTCTTCAAGGCGTTCATTCAAGTGTGCTTCAATAACTATTCGAAGTTCATAAAGAGCTAATAATCTACTACTTAGTGGACCAAAAATTTCAATGTCGTAACATCCTTCTGTTCGGTAAAAAGAAGTAGTAGATCCAAGAGAGTCATCAGCTCCATCAGCTCCATCAGCTGAAATTACTATATCATCACAAGGTGGAAAAGAAGACAAAAGATTCTGCTGAGCAGTTATAAATTCTTGGATTTCTTCAAGTTCACTCTCATTATCTGGTGAGTTAATATTTATCTTTTTTTCTATTTCAATTATTTCTTCTTCTAGTTGTGAAACTCTCGGATTATCATTTCCTTGTATATAATAAAGTTCCATAGTTGCATTGAGTAAATTTGCCTTGTCTTGGGCCAAAATTAACTTTTCTTCCTCTTCTTCAGTCAATGAAGGTTTTGCTTCTAAAACGTTTATAGTGCCATTAAAAAGTTCCTCGAGAATGCTGTCCTGACCAAAATTTTCAAAATCAACGTCATCATAATTAACACCTGTCTTCATTTTTAAATTCTCAACTTGTTTATTTAATTCTTCAATATATTGAGAATTTTCATTGCTGAAGTTCTTTAGTTCAGTAAGCTCACTTTGAAATTTTTCTAAAATTGCATTAAGTTCCTCGATCGTCTCTCCATTTTCAGGTTGAGTTATATCTTCACCTAGAGAAATCTCACTTTCACTGATACTTAATTCTATTTCTTTAATTTCAGAGGCACTTAAACATTCTTGGTCTGATATAACTGTCGTAGATTCTGGAAGGTCATCACCACCACATAGCGTCAGCAGTAAGGACATTATTACAAATAGAATTTTTTTCACGATTATTATTATAAACTATAAAACTCATAATCATCTTTTCCAGAGTTAATTTTAAGGTGAGTAAAAGAAAAACTGAACATTTACCCTACTAGTGAGAATGAACGTATCTTTATTACATAAAAATAGATTAAAAATGAAGCTAAGCTTTATTAGTGAAAAAATTTAGCTTCTTAGTTTTTATACTTTTATTAAATTTTTGTTCCTCTGATTCAGAGGAGACTACAAATGAAAATATTGAGTCACAACTTTTAGAAGAAATACCATCTCCAGAATCAGAAATTATTACATCAGAAACACAAAAGGATGAAAATCCAGGACCAGAAGCTGAAGAAATTGAAGAGGAAACTACAGAGGATGAGGAATCAGAAGAATATTATGAGATAATAGATGAGGAAAATTTACCTGATTATTCTGAGCACATTCCAGGAACCTTTTTAGCTGAGCACTGTTTTTTTGAAGGTAGAATTGCAGGCGAATATTATGAAAAAGAATCTCTTTCTGATTTAGGTATAGATGAAGAACTGAATCAACAATATTTTACTAAACATCAACAGTACCAAGATGGAAACATTCAGTGCTCACCAAATGGACATGTTTATTTTTCTATCGGAGGGGATGTTCTTCAGACGTCAGACATATTTAAGCCTGAATCCCAGAGGAGAGACCTTTATGGACTATCATTTTATGACCGAATATTTTCATTTTATGATGTAGCACCAGATGCACAAAATGGCCTGTGGGGACAATGGATTCAAGCTCCAGATTCCCACCCATTTGGCCCTGGTGGGGGTTCTATTGAAGGTGGTTTATACGTTAATCATAAAGTAGGGCGCACAAAGTTTCCTAAGTATATGGCTAGTGGAGCTACTCAGTTCTATTCACCGGATAGTTCGTACTATGGTTGGGGATTTTTTGAAAGAAGAACTGATTGCGAGTGCTACGGTGGAATACAGATAACAAATAGGGTTCTTAATACACCAAATCTTATATCTTTTGATGAACAGCAAAATACGTTTGATGATGATGGTGGAATTTATTTTGGCCATGGTTGGTTTGCCCTACCTCTTATTGGTGGAGATTATAGAGAGCTTGTAGAAGAGCCTTCCGAAGATATTGGAAAATTGACATGGACATTTTTTATGAATTCAGCACAATTTAGTGGACCTACATGGGCATATGTCCCAGAATTTTGGTATAGAAGAATGGATACGTGGAATATATATGAGTACTATGCAGCTTACTCAGACCAGACAAAAGAAATTGCTAAAAAATATTTACAAGGTGAGATTTCTCAAGAAGAACTCGATGGATATATAACTAACCTTGATTGGTATAGAGATTCTGCAAATAATTATGATTATGAAAGTGAAGATCCATTTTGGGTGGAAGAGAAGAATACACTAGCTTATAAGACCCAAAGTTATGCGGCTATGGGTTCAGAAATGGAACCTGTTCCTGCATTTTCCTATAGAGATAATAATGGAGATCTTTTTGTAAAGGTATTTCCACCAAATGTTCCAAATAAAAAAGATAAAGAGTTCTTTACTCTTGATGGAAGATTTTATGATGTTCGTCTTTACAATCATTTTCAAGATTTGCTATCTGGAAAAAAAGATTTTTCGCAGACAAGCATTGACGATTACTCTGATCAATTAATTATAGAAGAGGGGCAAAAAGCTAATCCCAACCTCTCTCCAACAGCACTTAGTCTTGAAGATGTCGAAGATTTATCAGAATTTTCATCTTTTACATTGGAGTGGAATCTAAGGCTAAAAGCAGAACAAAACGAATATGGAGAAACAAATACCTATTGGGATTGGACCGGAGTTAAAGAAAACCAAAGAGATGTAAATACTTACTATAAAGTAACAGAGGCAGACAACATCGAGGATTATCGGTTTACTTCTGTAAGCAGAGATCAAGCCCCTGAAGAGTTGATTGATTTGCAGTACAGTAATCTTGAAAATGTTGTTAACTTTACACCACACATAGAGAGTGAAGAAGACCTAGAACTTGAACAAACAGTTATGGAAAATGATTTAGAGAATTTTGGCATCAGCACAGACCCAATTAATTACACCTGCTGGTTGTGTGATAGTGATGGATGCGACGAAACTATTTATGAAACTTTTCTCGACGATGGGAGTACAGTTCGCTATAGATGGTATAGGTTTAAAGACCAGCCAACCTTTCAAGAACTTAAAGTTGATTATCCAGATGTATACACAAGTGAGTATCTAGATGAATTACAAAAGCAAATAGAAAACATACAATCTAACTGGGATAGTAGTCAAGAGTTTATACCTACACCAAAAAGCTTAACTAATGTAAGGCTTGCGGAGCTAGACCATGGATTAATAGTTGAACCACCGGAAGGACTTGAACTTGGTTGGGTACCTATTGTAATTGAGGTGTTTCACCCAAATGGTGAAGCTCAAAATAGTATTAACTTTTTAGAGATAGAGCTTGATGAAGATGTATATGGCGGTTTTGTATCTGGACGATAGTTGCCTTACATTTCTTGAGATATAAAGTATATATTCAGTTAATCCTTTTTAAAGACAAGTACTCCATTGTGTCCACCAAATCCAAAAGAATTGGACATTGCTGTTGATAGTTCCTTTTTTATGGCATTATTTGGGGTGTATTTTAAATCACATTCTTCATCAGGATTATTTAAATTTATAGTAGGTGGGATAACTCCATTTTTGAGGGTTAGAACTGAGACCATAGCTTCAAACGCACCTCCACCACCAAGTAGATGACCAGTCATAGACTTTGTAGATGAAATGTCTATTTCATAAGCTCGTTCTCCAAAGACAGTTTTTATTGCTGCAGTTTCATTTTTGTCATTTGCTTGTGTCGACGTTCCATGGGCATTAATGTAATCAACTTCATCTATTGTTAAACCTGCATCAGCAATTGCTTTTTGCATAGCAACTACGGCACCTTTTCCACCTTCAGCAGGAGCAGTGATATGAAATGCATCAGTAGTTGCACCATAACCAGCAACATATCCATATATTTCAGCACCTCTGTTAATTGCAGACTCCTCACTTTCCATGACTAAAACTGTTGATCCCTCTCCCATAACAAAACCATCTCTATCTTTATCAAAAGGCTTACAAGCTTCTGTCGGGTTTTCATTGTTAGTCGAAAGTGCTCTAATTTGAGCGAACGCCCCTATTGTCATGGCAGTAGTTCCAGATTCAGTTCCTCCAGTTATGACCATGTCCACAATTCCATTTTGTATCATATTTTTAGCCTCACCGACTGCATTTGCAGAAGCTGCACAAGCAGTTGTAACTGTTAGAGAGGGTCCCTCTATACCATACTTAATAGCAACCTGACCAGTACTTGAATTAGGCATCAACTGAGTTATGGCTAGAGGATTGATTCTTGAAGCTCCTCTTTCATCAAAAGTTCTAACTGCCTGCTCTGTAGAACCAATCCCACCAATACCTGTTCCGAAAACAATCCCTACATTGGGACCTAAACGTTCATCAGTATTTAAATTTGCATCTTTTAGAGCTTCCTCAGTTGCAAATATTGAGAGCTGTGATGATTTATCTAATTTACGAGCTTGTTGCTTACCCATATATTCATTTGCATCAAAGTTCTTCACTTCGCCAGCAAAAGACACGGGGAGTTCGCTTGTATCAAAAGCAGTTATAGTGTCAATACCTGATTCACCATTAATTAAACTCTCCCAAGTATCCGGTACATTATTGGCTAATGGATTTATTGTTCCTAAACCAGTGATTACAACACGTCTTTTAGACATGATTACTTATATTTTAGAATGCAGTAAGTTGACAGCTTGACCAACTGTTCCAACATCTGTAAGTTCTTCATCATCTATTTCAATCTCAAACTCATCTTCAAATGCCATAACAACTTCAACTATACCTAATGAATCAATATCTAAATCCTCTTCAAGCTTTGCTTCCATAGTGACTTTTTCAGCATCAATGCCGAGTTCATCTACAAAGAGATGCTTAACTTTTTCAAAAACTTCATTTACTTCCATGATTACTCCCCCTTAACTTAAGTTGTCAGTCCTCCATCAACTGGAAAAACCTGTCCCGTTATATATTCTGACTCATCTGAACATAAAAACGCTACCATGTTTGCAATATCTTCTGGTTTACCCACTCTCTTTATCGAAAGTTGGCCTATAATCTCTTCTTTTTGTTCGTCATTAAGGAAAGATGTCATGTCAGTATCGATATAACCTGGGGCAATAACGTTAGATGTAATGTTTCTTGAACCGAGTTCTTTACTTATTGTTTTTGCCAAACCTATCATGCCAGCTTTAGATGCAGCGTAATTTGATTGTCCCGTGTTCCCACTAATTCCAGCGACAGATGAAATAAAAAGTATTCGTCCCCATTTATTTTTCATCATACCTTTTATAGCTCTTTGTGAAGTGCGAAAAGATCCTGTTAAGTTTGTATCGATAACTGAATCCCAGTCATCTTGTTTCAATCTTGGAAAAATATTATCTTTTGTGATTCCTGCATTGTTTACCAAGATCTCAACTGATGAGAACTCTTTTTCAATCAGTTCAAAACATTTCTCAACTGAATCATTATCTGTGACATCAATCTGAACGGCTATAGCATTTCCACCGTTAGCTTGAATTGAGTTAACGACTTCGACCGCCTGCTCTTTAGAGTTAGAGTAGCCAACAGCAACATTAGAGGTTTCAGAAAGTTTTTGGGCAATAGCTTTGCCGATACCTCTTGAACCACCTGTTACTAAAGCTGTTTTCATCATTAGCTTTCTTTTTTTCTATTAACGAAATAATCAATTGATTCTTGTATCACATCTACACCAGTTCCATCAAATTCTTGTAAAGCTGCGTCTGATTCACCCAAAGGTGTGACACGTTGACCTAATTTAATTGCTGCGGCACCCCAAGCAAGTCCTGCCCCAACAGCAGTGATGACAATTGTTTCTCCACCTTTTATTGAACCATCTTCTATTCCGTCAACAAAAGCTAGAGGGATAGAAGCAGCAGAAGTATTTCCATATTTGTGTACATATTTTAAGGTTTTAGCATTAGGGAGTTTTAGGTTTCTCTCAAGGCCTTCAACTATTCTTAAATTTGCTTGATGTGGAATTAGAAGATCTATATCTTCTTTAGTAAGACCCGAAGCTGCAATAGCTTCTTCAGATGCATTTCCCATTGCACGTATACCATTTTTAAATATTTCCTGTCCATCAAATGTCCAATTGATCTCAGCAGCAGCATACGGAGTAAACCTGTTCATAGCTGATCCAAAGTTGGGAATTTCTAAAATTTCTAACTTGTCAGAACTCAAACCATTTTTAAATGAATAAATCTCTCCTTCAGATTCATCATTACTTGGTTGCACAACCATTGCCCCTGCACCATCACCGAAAAGAACAGCTGTATTACGGTCAGACCAATCAAGAAGCCATGTTATGTGTTCTGAACCAATGACCACTGCATTTTTATAAATTCCACTCTCGATAAAAGCTTTTGCTTGTTGCATCGCATAAAGAAAACCAGCACAAGCTGCATTTACATCATACACAATGGCATTGACGCAACCCATTTTTTTCTGTACGTGTGATGCGGCAGATGGAACAATGCTATCTGGTGTACAGGTTGCAAGAATTACAACATCGATATCTTCTGGTTGTAGACCAGCAGTAGCTATTGCCTGTAGGCCAGCAACAGTTGCCATATCAGAGTTGTTTACGTGTGAAAATCTTCTTTCCTTAATACCTGTTCGTTGTTGTATCCATTCATCAGAAGTATCAATAAATGTTGCCATATCATCATTAGTTACTACATTGTCGGGGACACACTTACCCCAGCCTGTTATTGTCGACTTCAAAATTTCTCCCAACTATTTACTTAAAGACTCTAGTGAGTTAATTACTCTAATTTCTTTACTAGATATAGACTTCTTAACCATTCCTGCAGTTACATTGCCTGGACCAATATGTATCCATTCATTGGGTTTAATTTCAGATTCTATCTTTAGTATTTGGTCGTAAAATAAGACAGAATTATCTATTTGATTAACTAAACGATTCTTTAAGGTATCTATATTCGCAAGATCTGCATCAACATTCATATAAACCGGTATTGTTCCCTCTTTTAATTCAACCTGTTCAAGGGCTTCTGCAAGTTTTGGTTTTGCTGGAGAAACAATTTTTGTATGAAAAGCACCAGCAACTTCAAGTGGAATGACTCTTCTTGCACTTAGTGCTTTAGAATTAGACTTAAGATACTCTAGATTTTCATTACTTGAACTAATAACTATTTGTGAAGCATCATTGTAATTTGATATCCATACTTCAATATCTTGAGAGTTTAAAACCTCAATTTCTTTTAACGTAGCATCTAAGTCTGTAGTTAATACTGCTGCCATTCCTGTATCAGAATTCTCAACAGATTCTTGCATTGCCTCTCCCCGTACAGAAATAATTTTTAACGCATCTACGTAATCAAAAAATCCGCTAATAGCTAAAGCCGTATACTCACCAAGGGAGTGGCCAATTAAAGCATCTGCATTACCAAACTTCTGAATAGCTTCTAATCCGTAGCAATAAGAAATAGCAAATATATAAGGTTGGGCAATATTAGTTTTTTTAATCAAGTCAGAATCGCCTTCATTGATTACGTCACTTAGAGACCATCCAAGGGATTCATCAAAAATATCGATTAACAGTTCTGGATACTTTTCTAGAAGCTCTTTGCCCATTTCAGGTTCTTGAGAACCCTGACCAGGAAACATACCAATCCAACCCATTACGCTACCTCAGAGACTGCGAAAGCAATTGCCATTTTTTGTTCGTGGGATAGAGAGATGTGTACATCTTTTATATTCTGACTTGAAGCAAGTTCGGCTGCTTTCCCATGAAGAATTACAGTGGGTTTCCCTCCACCAGTAATTTCTATTTCTTTCCAATTCAGCTGTCTCCACCCTTTTCCTAAAGATTTCATTACAGCTTCTTTACCTGCAAATCTTGCACCTAACCTTTTTGATGGATCATTAAATCTATTTGCATAAAGTATTTCATTCTTTGTAAAACATCTAGTTTCGAATTTAGATTTATTTTTATTTAATAGTTTTCTTATCCTGTCTAGATTAACTTGGTCTACGCCGACACCATAAATACTTGTCATTACAACTCTATTTCGACAAGTACGTCACCTTTATTTACAGGCTGACCTTTTTTTATATTGAATTCTTTAATAGTTCCATTGATTGGGGCTGTAATCACGTTTTCCATCTTCATTGCTTCTAAGACAAATAGTGAATCTCCTTTTTTAACTTTTTTCCCTTTTTTGGTCATAGTGTCCATGATTGTACCCTGCATTCCTGCAGTTATTATTCCAGGATTCTTGATACTTCCAGTTAGGTCCATACCTATTTTTTTGGGTGGTTGGGGAGCTAGAGTTGGGGATCCTGTCTCATCTAAAGAGATATTTACTTTACTTGGTCTGTCGGTTGAAATCTCTTCCTCGATTTCTTTAATCTTAAAGTTTTCCTCTAAAAACTTAACATGTATTCTGCCCTCTTTAAATTCTTTAGTTTTAAGGACATCAGACAACACATTGATTGTTGTAGGTATTCCCCCGACAATATATTCCTCTAAACAGCGTTGTCCTTTAGATAAAGCCTCTTCTCTTGAAACACCCCAAACAATCAATTTTGCAATTAAATTGTCATAAAAATGTGAGATTGCTGTTCCCGTTTTAACCCATCCATCTACACGTACTCCATTACCCATAGGTTCTCTGTACTCAGTAATTGTTCCTGGAGTGGGCAAGAAATTATTATTTGGATCTTCAGCATTAATTCTGAATTCAATACTGTGTCCTCTTGGTTCAACAACAAAATCCTCGAGCGAGTTACCAAGAGCAATCTTAATTTGTTCTTTAACGATATCAATTCCATATCGCATTTCTGTCACAGTATGCTCCACTTGTAATCTTGTATTCATCTCAAGAAAGTAAAAATTTTCATCTGCGTCTGCTAAAAACTCAACTGTTCCAGCATTAATATAATTAGAAGTTTTAGCAATTTTCATAGTTGCTTCTCTGAGTTTTTCCTGCCCATACTCTGAAAGCCAAATTGGGGGACTTTCTTCAATAAGTTTTTGATTTCTTCTTTGCAGAGAGCAGTCTCTCTCTCCTAGGTAGATGTGATTTCCAAATTTATCACTGAGAATTTGAGTTTCAACATGTCTTGCTGGTTTAATAAATTTCTCAACATAAACCTGGTCTGAACCAAAATATGCTTCGCTCTCTCTTTTTACAATTTCAAAGTTTTCATCCAACTCATCATCATTCTTGACAATTCGTAACCCTTTACCACCACCACCGTGAGCTGCCTTTAAGGCGACTGGATAGCCAAATTTATTAGCATCTTTTAATGCTTCTCTTTTAGTCCTTGATGGTTTTAATTGTCCTGGAACTGGTTGTAATCCTGCTTTGGAAATCAATTTACGTGATTCGATTTTGTCACCCATTGATTTTATTGTTTCTGCGTTGGGACCTATCCATATGACGCCTTTTTTTTGGACTGCTTTTGCAAAATCAGCATTTTCAGCAAGAAATCCATATCCTGGATGTACTAAATCTGCGTTGGTTTCTTCTATAGCCTTCATTAGTGACTTAATATTTCTGTAGCTTTCTGCTGGGAGAGATCCACCAAGATAATATGATTCATCCGCTCTCTTTACATGAAGTGAGTCAGTATCTACATCTGAATAAACAGCAATTGTATGCAAATCCATTTCTTTAGCAGAACGTATTATACGAAGAGCTATTTCACCTCGGTTTGCAATAAGAAGTCTTTTCTGTGTCATGAGTTATTTTATTTTGTACGCAATCAAGACTGCAGCAAACGCTTTTATTAAGTCACCTATTAAAAATGGGATAACCCCAATTGTAAAAGCTTCAATAAATGAGAGATTTAATATGAGCGTAAGACCAAAAACACCACTTAAATATATCATCCCGGTTCCTAGAACTATTGCAAGCAAAGGAGTGTGTGATAGCCTACCTACGATTTGGGCAGCTAAAAAGAAGCCAATGATATAACCAATTGTTGGACTTTTTAAGATTGCGAGACCTGCAACGCTACCTGAAAAAAACGGGAGACCGGCTAAACCTGTAAATAGATACATCAACATACTGAGTGAGCCAAACGTACTCCCTAGTAATAGGCCAGCTAAAATAACAACAAATGTTTGTGCTGTGATTGGAACAGGTGTAATGGGAAGCTCTATTCTGATTTGTGCACTAAGTGCAGTGACTATCGCGAAACCAAAAGAGAGAAATAAGTTTCTCGCAAGAGAGCCTTTTTCAACCCAGGTAATGGCAATATTTTTAGAGGGGAATGTTTCCATGCTTATCTCCTAAGTTAGTTTTATTTACAAGCTCTTTAAAAGCTTCAGCAACAACTTTTCTCGTTTCACTTGGTTTAATTATCTTATCTACTAATCCAAGTTTTGCAGCAATATCTGGGTTACTAAATTTTTCATTATATTCATTTACAAGCTGCTCTTTTAAGAGATCTTTATCAGCAGCTTCTTTGATTTGTTTTTTATGAATTATATCAACAGCGCCCTCGGCTCCCATCACAGCGATTTCAGCACTTGGCCATGCAAACAACTTATCTGCTCCTAGTCCCATGGAATCCATAACAATATAAGCCCCACCATATGCTTTTCTAACGACCACACAGACTCGTGCAACTGTTGCTTCCGAGTATGCGTATAATAATTTTGCACCACTTTTTATAATGCCCCCGTGTTCTTGTTCTATTCCTGGAAGAAAACCTGGTACGTCTACGAGTGTGAGCAGAGGTATGTTGAAAGCATCACAAAAACGTACAAATCGTGCAGCTTTCTCAGATGAATCAATATCTAATACTCCGGCAACTTCTAATGGCTGATTGGCTATAACCCCAATAGTGTTTCCATTCACTCTTGCCAATGTTGTGATGATATTTAATGCATAGTTTGCATGAATTGGATACTGTTCGCCATCATCCACAATATTATTAATGATGTCATTCATGTCATATGGTTGATTTCTGTTTTCAGGAATAAAAGAATCTAAGATATCAACATTTTTTTCCGTATCATCTTCAGTAATAAATACTGGGGGTTTTTGTTCAGCAGACTGAGGTAAGAAACTTAGAAGATATCGTACTTCGTCAAATGCTTGTTGTTCGTCTTCACAAATCTGATGGCTCACACCTGAAAGTGTTCCATGGGCTTCTATTCCGCCAAGTTCCTCAAAGCTTACATCTTCACCCGTTACTGTCTTAACAACAGCTGGCCCTGTTACATAAAGTTGACCAATATCTTTTACCTGAAAAATGAAATCAGTAAGAGCGGGGCTGTAGACAGCTCCACCGGCTGAAGGTCCAACAATGACAGAAATCTGTGGAATTTTTCCTGAAGCTTGTACATTCTTTTTAAATATCTGAGCATATCCATACAGAGAAGAAATTCCTTCTTGGATACGTGCACCACCTGAATCTTTTATGCCAATAATTGGAGCTCTTGCTTCTAAAGCCAGATCCATAACTCGAAGAATTTTTTTAGCTACTATCTCGCCTAAGCTTCCTCCCATAATGGAGAAATCTTCAGAATATATATAGACAGGCCTTCCATGAATTGTTCCAGAACCAGTAATAACAGCTTCACCACTGGGATTTGCTTCAGAGGATACATTCTCATCTATTTCACTGAAAGAATTCTCATCTAGTAAAAGATGTATTCTTTCATAGGCTGTTAATTTACCCTTTGGGTGTTGAACCTTTTTAGCTCGTTCATCCCTTATTTCAGCTAAATTTTCGTCTGACATGCCAGTCTTTCCTGTTTATTGTTAGTGTAAGTATTTGACCTACATATATGTAAAGAAGTAACACAATGAAAGCAGTTTTTTTTGATTCTATAGACAATACACAGGATTACGCGCTAGAGAATTTTGAACAAGAACCCCTCCTTGTAGTTAGTTATTTTCAAGAAAAAGGGAGAGGCACCGATAATAGAGATTGGGAAAATGCTGATCAAGCTCTTGCCTGTTCTTTAGTTTTTAATGAAGTACCTCAACATTTTATAAAAACATTAATTCCCCTTATTTCAGGTTATTCATATCTGGAGACAGTAAGCAATATCGATCTACATCTAAAATGGCCAAATGATATCTTATTCAATGATGCGAAAGTTGGTGGTATTTTAGTTGAGGAGAAAGATAGTAAAATATGTATTGGAATGGGTGTAAATTATTTTTGGGAGAATCCAAAAATACCCAATGCTTCAGGCATTTATACAGAAAAACTTGATGGTCAGATTTTAAATAATCATGCTCTACATTGGGGAGAGTTAACTCTAAATACTATTCAAGAAAACAGTTTTGACCTAAGTGAGTACAAGGAAAAACTTACAACCTTAGGAAAACTTATAGAGTATCCAGAAGGTCGAGGTTGGGCAAGAGACGTAAACATTGATGGTTCGCTATCAGTTGAAACCATTTCAGGTGAGATGATTAATTTGACCTCACCCTTAATATCAGAAGTGAAGTAAGTATCATTATTAAAGGTGATTATTAAATGAAACAGTTGGTCGTTGAAAGAAATAATCCGGTTCCTGTTATTTGGGATACGCCAATTCCACAGCCAGGACCGAATGAAGTTCTTATAAAAAATTATTACTCTGTTGTATCTTCTGGTACTGAGTTAGCTTCAATTGAGTCTGCAAATAAAACTGTTACTGATAAGCTTCAGGATTCTTCAAATATTAGTAAAGGTTTAGACCTATTGAAAAAAGAGGGATTAGGTGCTGTCATTGAGGCTGTATTTCCAAAAAATGTATTGCCGCTACAGCTTGGCTACAGCTCTTGTGGAGAAGTAATTCAAGCAGGTAAAAATGTGAAAGACTTTCATGTTGGAGATAAAGTTGTTTCAAATGGTAGTCATGCAGAATATGTCGCAGTCAATCAAAATTTATGCTCTCGAATCCCAGACGATACTTCTGAAAAGGAAGCTGCCTTTACAGTACTGGGTAGCATTGCCTTACATGGTTTAAGGCTTTCAGATACAACACTTGGATCTAAAATAGTTGTTATTGGTCTTGGGATTGTTGGACAGTTAGTTTGCAGACTAGCAGAAGCTCAAGGGTGTGAAGTCATTGGAGTTGATCCAGATGAAAAAAGAACTCTTGATAGAAATAACTTTTATACCTCTATTGATGATGCAATAAATGATAAATCTATTAATTCAGAAAATGTTGATGCTGTCATTATCACAGCAGCCTCCTCGAGTAACGAACCAATAGAGGTGGCAACACGTATTGCTAGAAATAAAGCAAAAATTGTAGTTGTAGGAGATATTCCACTTAATATCTCAAGAAATGATTTTTACTACAAAGAACTAGAACTAGTTGTCTCTAAGTCATATGGACCCGGTAGATATGATAAGCAGTATGAAGTTCTCGGAAATGACTATCCCATAGAGCATGTTCGATGGACAGAAAACAGGAATTTTTCAGCTTTCTTACAACTTTTACAAACTAATCAGATTTCATTATCAGACATGATTACTGAGGAAATAGATTTTATTGATGCACCTTCTATATATGAAAAATTTGAATCTGATGATAAACCATTATCAATTGTTCTTAGGTATGAACTTACCAATGAACCAAAGCTTGATTTCGAAAAAACAGACATATCTACACCATCGTCTAATGGAAAAATTAAATTAGGAATTATAGGAGCAGGTAATTTTGCTTCTACAACAATTCTCCCAATCCTACGTGACCTAAAAAGAGAGTGTGAAGTTATTGGTGTTGCCTCTTCAGGTGGATTAAGTGCAGAAGTACTTTCTAGAAATTTTAAGATTGATAACAAATATTCCACTGAGAGTGAGATTATCGATTCTGAAGAGATTGATGCAGTATTTATTTTGACTCAGCATCATAATCATGCAGAGCTGGTTATTAAAGCTGTTAATGCCGGTAAAGCAGTGTACGTTGAAAAACCTTTAGCTTTAGAAGTTGAGTCTTTAGTTAAGATCGAAGAAGCAATGTACAATGCAGAAAATGCAAAAATATTTGTAGGTTTTAACAGGAGATTTGCTGAAGCAACTCAGTTTGTAAAATCAAAACTTAACAGTACCCCAGCTAACAGCATTAATTTCCGTTTTAGTGTTCCTGCTTTAGACAAAGATCACTGGACGAACATTAAAGAAATTGGAGGAGGAAGAATAGTTGGTGAAGCAGTTCATGCAATTGATTTAGCTTCATATCTTTTTGATTCACTTCCACAAAGTATTTCAGCATCATCACCTTTGGATAAAGAGAATGATGTTGCTTTGGATAATCAAGTATTTATCAATATTAACTTTGCTAATGGCTCCCATGCTGCAATCCAATATTTCAGTGAAACAAATCAATCACTGGCTAAAGAGAGAATAGAAATTCATGGCGGTGGAAATTCTTATATAATGGAAGACTTTCAAATGCTTAGATACTTAGAGCAGTCAGATGATAAAAGTAAGGTTTTCTCAAAGGGTAAAGGACATAAGGAATCAATACAGACATTTCTTACATACGTAAAAGGTGAGTCAAATAATCCATATACATGGCTTGAGTTAAAATCTGTTGCTAAGGCAGCTATATATTCTCAGAATTATATGAATTCTGGATCTCAACACAGTATTTTTTCATAGATATGAATACTTCTTTCGATATATATGAATTAAATAATGCTGTCATGGATGCTGCCAAAACCATAAAAGATATGCGAAATGACTTTACTGTTGACTCAAAAGATGCAGTTGTCGACTTAGTAACAAATGCAGATCTTAAGTCTGAAGAGATTCTCATAAAGGCTATAACTAAATATTTTCCAGAGGATGGAATTATTTCAGAAGAATCAGATGAGGTCCTCTCTTCTAATGGCAGATCATGGTTAATGGATCCCTTGGATGGAACTGTGAATTATGCTAATAATATTCCACAAGTTGCACTCACCCTCACTCTACTTATCAATAAAGTACCCGTACAAACGTATGTGTATGATATTTTTCAAGAAAACTTGTACGAAGGATATTCAGATAAAGGTGCATATAAAAACTCTGAAAAATTACAAGTTACAAAAGATACATCCTTTCAGAAAGCTATTATTGCCACAGGTTTCCCATACGACAGGTTGGAGTTTGGAGAGCAATACATACAGACCTTCCTCTCAATTCTCAAAACGACGGGTGGAGTAAGAAGGTTTGGGTCAGCGGCACTAGATGTTTGCTGGGTTGCCGATAATAAATTTGATGGATACTTCGAATATTTTATGAAGCCCTGGGATATTTTAGGCGCAAGTCTTATCCTTAAAGAGGCAGGCGGCGTTGTTGTTGATGAACATGAATCATTTCCGACAGTATCTTCAAATTTATTGATCGCTTCCAATAAATCTATCCATGAAGACTTTAAGTCTTTAGTTCTTGCAAATATAGACCCTGATTTAAAAGAAAGATTTAGTTAGTCTGACTCTTCACCCTAGAGTTATAAATATCATCTAATATTTTTAGTAGCTCATCATTAGGTTGTTGCAGCCAAGTCTCAAACTCATTTATATATGTTCTATGATCTTTACCGTAAACATCAATAAAGGTTTGATCAAACCCTTTCTGATTAACTGTGTTCCATAGTGCATATACAGATTCCTCTCCATGATTATGTACAAGATAAGCTGTAAACCAGTTACCAATTCTATAACCCAGATCGACTCCTTGTCCTGAGCTCCAAGAAATGTTGTAGAGTTTTATACCATCTTGAAAAAATTGTGTTTTTCTATCTACAGGCCAAGGACCGCCCTCTAGTGCCCAACGCATTTCATTTTTAAAACCCTCAAGATCATAGGTATAGAGTGCTGAGAAAAAATCCGCATTGCCCTCACTCCACCAAGCTACATCTTCACCATTGTCTCCACTTCTTTTACCCATGTACTCATCAACATCATTAGGTTCAGTGGTAAAGATATTAGACAATTGATAGATATGAAAGACCTCATGATAGGTCATAGTTTTATACCAGTTACCAATTTCATTATCTTGTGGTGCCATAACCATAAAATAGAATCCATCAACTGCACTGGAATTTACTCCGCCTCCACCATTATTTACATAGTCTCTGTAAGTGTCTAATCTACACCAATCCGCAGAAGGAAAACCTATTACAGTTAAATGATTACAGTATGCTAGATTTGCATTCATACCAGCTTGCATATCAGAACCAGTAATCATTACATAAATTGCTTTTGCTTGGCTTTTGCCGTAATAGTCATTGGCCATCCATAGGTCATATGCTTCATTTGTGTATTGGACAGTTAAATCTACAGTTTGCTGAGGTAGATCACTGGCAGGGAAAACTCTAATAATTTCATCATCTAGAAATGGTGATAATACTTCTTGAACAGTTGTAGTGGTTGTATCTTGAACAGTTGTAGTGGTTGTATCTTGAACAGTTGTAGTGGTTGTATCTTGAACAGTTGTAGTTGTTGTATCAGGAACAGTTGTAGTTGTGTCTTGAACTGTAGTTGTGGTTGTGTCTTGAACTGTAGTTGTGGTTGTGTCTTCAGTGACACAAGCTGCAAAAAACAGGAGGGTAAAAATCAATACTTTTTTCATCATCAAATTATATAGATTATGTAATTAAAGATGACAACCCTCTTAGTGTCCCAGGTCACTAAGCTGAGTTAAGAAAAAACGAAAGGTAGATTATAGAAATGAAGAAGATTTTACTTCCTTTCTTACTACTTATAACATTATGTTCTTCAGATGCTGAAAATACCGAACCTCAAAATACCGGCAACAATGAACAATCACAAGAATTAGCACAAAATGAACAATCACAAGAATTAGCACAAAATGAACAATCACAAGAATTAGCACAAAATGAACAATCACAAGAATCAAGCACTCTTGTAGATACTGAAGACTTAAATTGTGATATTTTTTATCACCACGATAAAGAAAGAAGTATTAATTACTGGGGTGGCACTCGAGCACAAGTTCGAGATGAATCTTGTTATCCTATGTACCAAATGTTTGAAGCATTTCAATTCGAGCAAGTCGGCGAAAACTTTGAAAATGAAAGATGTCTTTATGTAAGCGACGAGATTGAGTACTTGCATCCTTTACCCGTCATAGGAAAACTTCCGATAATATATAATAATGTAGCGGTAATCCCA